>Ga0129333_10003064_pt1 | contig 15623 bp, 16 predicted proteins | sample CPB6_08_DNA_FD_94474 | JGI IMG/M metagenome (GOLD analysis project Ga0129333, IMG submission 94474) | Freshwater to marine salinity gradient microbial communities from Chesapeake Bay, USA - CPBay_Sum_0.6_0.8_DNA | ecosystem: Environmental > Aquatic > Marine > Coastal | place: USA: Chesapeake...
GCCAGGTTGCCGAACAAAGGCAGCGAGACGTCGATGCCATCGAAGCCGTATTTGTTGTCGACACCCGAGCCGCCCGCAGACGGGCCGAGCACCGAGTTCTCGGAGTACTGCACACCCGGAATCAGCTTGAGCAAATCGCGATACTGCTGGCCGACCGGCAGTCTTTCGACCTGCTTGGAGCCGAGCGAGTTGGCGAGCGACGCATTGCCTTCGCGAGTGAGACCCGTCGCCACGATGCGTACGGTCTGCAATTCCTCGGGGCGCGTCGCCGCAATGGCAACATCCGCGATCGAGGTTTGATCGAGCAGCACGTCAACATCGACCCGCTGCAACACACCCTGCGCGTTGCTGAAGGTCAGCGTGTACTTGCCGGGCAGCAACGCCGGCAGCGCGAACGAGCCATCGGCCTTCACCGTCGCCGAACGGGGCCGGGGCATCACCTCGCTCTCCGCCGTGACCGTGATCCCTGCGGGAGTGGCCCCTGCCGCTTCGATCTTCACGATGCCACGAATGCCACCCGACTGCTGCGCGAACGCAGAACCGCTCACGAGCACGCTGGCGACGAATGCAGCCACCAGCAGCTTCTTGTTCGACATGGTTGTCTCTCCCCGACAGATTGGCCGACGGACCGATAAAAACTGGGCCGCCGGCGCAGACCCTTGCGGGGTCCTACACAAGCGGAATTTCCGCAGCATTCAAACCGTTTTGTCGACGAGAGGCAAGGCGGGCCCGTGTACCGAGGCGCGGTTGTTGTCTTATCGCAACATTAACCGGGTTTTCGTGCTTGACTCGAAGTTCGGGTTGACCTCCTTTTTTCGATACGGTACCTTTTTTGAAAATGGTACCTGTGTGATCACTTCCGCCCAACAACTTGCCATCCGCAAAGGCCTGCTCGAGTTCGCCGTGCTCAAGGTGGTCGGTGTCGGTAGCGTCTACGCCGCCGACATCCTGCGTCGAATGCAAGAGACCGAATTTGCGACCCAGGAAGGCACGCTTTATCCCCTGCTCAGCAAGTTGCGTCGCGAGGGTCTCGTCGCCTACGAGTGGCAGGAGTCCGAGCTCGGACCCCCTCGCAAGTACTATCAACTGACCGATCTTGGTCGCGACCAGCTCGTCGCCCTCGATCAATACTGGAAAACCATCGACCAAACGCTGCAGCAACTCGGGCGGCGATCGGCGGCGGTCACGGAGTCATAAGCCATGCAACGCGTCATTCAAGTCAGTCTCAACCGCAATCCGTGGTCGATCGAGGTCGATGCGCATGCGCGGCTCGAGGTCTACCTCAGCGAGTCCGCGACAGCGCTTGCGAGTGATCCGGATCGCGACGAGATCCTGCTCGATCTTGAGCAGGCGATCGTCGAACAGTGCAAGCGACGAATGCCGCCGAACGCCACGGTCATCTCGCTCGCTGAACTCGCACCAGCTCTCGAAGAAATCGGTCCCGTAACGCACTCATCGGCAACCGCGCCGCCGAACGAGACGACCACCGGCAACGCAACGAGTTCAAGCACCCGACCTCTGCAGCAGGTCAGTCAAGGCGCCTGGATCAGCGGCGTGTGCCTCGGGCTGGCACAGCACCTACGAGTCGAGGTTACGCTGGTACGCGTAGTCGCCGTGGCCCTGCTGTTTTTCACGGGTGGCGCCGCGCTGCTGCTTTACGGCGTGCTGATGATGCTGATGCCCTTCGCGCCGCTCGACCCGCAACTCGCCGCGCCGGCCTCGATCCCTGCGAAGTCACGCGAATGGACCGAACTACTGCGCAGCAAACTCGCGACCTTGGCTCGTTGATTCTTTGAGTCACCGCTTTTGAGCAGTCACTGAAGATGGGTTGGTACGACCGCCACGTTCTGCCACGACTCATCGAGTGGGCGATGCATGATCGACGTATCGCCCGCTATCGAAAACCCGTGCTCGCTGCGGCGAGCGGGCGAGTTCTTGAGATCGGCTTCGGAACGGGCGCCAACCTTCCGTACTACCCTGCGCAGATCAAGCAGCTAGACATCGTCGAGCCGCACACCGGAATCAGCGCTCGTGCGGCGCGTCATATCGCTGCGAGCGACATCGACGTCGTTCCGCATTGTCTCGGCGCAGAGCGGCTGCCCTTCGGTTCGGGAAGCTTCGATACGGTAGTCAGCACGTTTACCTTGTGCTCGATTCCCGCAGTCGGTGCCGCGCTCGATGAGGTGCGGCGGGTGCTCAAGCCCGGTGGTCGCTTTGTTTTTCTCGAGCATGGCCTCTCACCTGAACCGGCCATCGCCCGCTGGCAGCACCGCCTGACGCCGCTGCAAAAACGCATCGGTGGCGGGTGTCATCTCGATCGACCCGTGCGCGAACTGATCGAGACAGCGGGTCTGACCATCGAGCCGGAAAAATTCGACCAGCGTTACGCGGCGAAGCTGCCGCGGCTCGTAGGCTGGCTCACGAGCGGCGTCGCCGTCAGAAATTGACCGAAACCGGCGATCTTTCTTCGAGACCTGCCGTTTTTCGAGCGCTACCTTTCAAGGGTACCGCGACCAACGCAGCGCGAGATCGGCAAGGTGTGCAACCAGCGACAGCAGCAACCAGGTGGCAACGTGCTGCCATGGCGCATCGATGAGTGCGGCGCGCACCGCGAGCATGAGACAAGCGCCCGACACCAAGCTGCCGATCAGCGCCCGCGGCGCGATACCGACCCCGCGCGTTCGCCAAATCAACCAAAGAATTCCGCCTTCGACGGCAACCAGTACGGCGATGATGGCGGGCAAACTACCGTCCGCGAAGGCGTCGGCCAGCACGGCCAGCGCGGACATCAGGAACTCGAAACTTTGGCGATCCCGAGCAGGTGCGCAAGATCCTTGAAGAACACGCGCAGATGAGCCATCGGACTCTTGCGTACCAGCTTCTTGTGCATGTACGCCTCCCAGGTGAGTCGCTGTACGTCCGGGTCACGACACATCTTCACGAAACGCTCGCGACGCTCGTCGTTGACGTACCAAAACCTCTGCAGCAACCCGAGCACCCAGAACACGCGACCGTGCGCGCGCATGAAGTCGCGTCGTGCTTCGCGCAAGGCGTGGGCGTTGCGCGTCGCAAGACATTTGTCGACCGCCAGCGCGGCCATGCGTCCGCAGGCCATCGCGTAATAGATACCCTCGCCCGACGCGGGCGCGACCACGCCGGCCGCGTCACCCGCGACGAGTACGTCGCGTCCGTTGTCCCACCGCGCGAGCGGCCGCAGCGGAATCGGTGCGCCCTCGCGTCGCACCACTTCAGCGTGCTCCAAGCCCGCCGCCTTGCGCAGGCCACCCACCGCGTTGCGAATCGAAAACCCGCGATGTGCCGTCCCCGCACCGGCACTGATGGTGTCGCCGTGCGGGAACACCCAGGCGTAGAAGTCCGGAGACAACTCGCCCTGGTAGTACACGTCGCAGCGGGCACCGTCGTAATTCTTTGGCGCTGCAGCCGGTGTGCGCAGAATCTCGTGGTAGGCGTAGACGAAGGGCGTCTCGCGGCCACCCGAGATGCACTGCCTGGCCACTTCGGAGCGTGCGCCGTCCGCTCCGATGACCAATCGCGTGCGCACCTGCCGCGACCCGCCGCTCGCGCGATCGTCGAAATGCAGAATCGCATCGCCGTCGGCGTCGCGTTCGATACGGGTGTAGGTCCCCTCGACACGGAGCGCCCCTGCCTTGCGCGCCCGCTCACGCAACCATTCGTCGAACACGTCGCGGTCCACCATGCCGACGTAGCCCCCGTCGATCGGCATGTCGACCTCTCTCAGGGTCGGTGACACCATGCGTGCCGAGGTGATGCGCGCCACCAGCAGCTCCGCCGGAATGTCGAATTCTTTGATTAGCTGTGGCGGGATGGCCCCACCGCAGGGCTTGATGCGTCCCGCTCGATCGAGCAATAGCACTCGCCAACCGGCACGCGCGAGATCATCAGCGGCCGTTGCGCCGCATGGGCCACCACCCACGACGACGACGTCGAACTCCAGATCGAGATCAGCAGAATCGGCGCTGCCCATGATTACCCCCTGCCCGCTTCGACCACGTATGCGGCGGTCGTACCTTGAACGTCGATTTCCATCGAAGACTGCGTGTCCTCGCGACTCAGTCGCACGGCGAAGGCCGTGGCAACGATGAAGAGCGCCGCTTCGGCGACGAAGACCGCGCCGTAGGCCGCCGGCAAAGATCCGGTGAGGGCGCGCGCGAGATCGACCGCCCCCGTCGCCGCAATGCCGCCGATACCGAAGGCCAGAGCCTGCGCGGCACCCCATAGACCCATGCGCGTGCCCTCGCGCGACTCGCGACCGCGACCCACGAGACCCATCATCGAACCGATGGCCGCTACCGCATAGCCACCGTTGGCGAGACCGAGCAAAAACACCGTTGGCTTGATCGGCCACGAGGGCCCGACGAAACCGGCAACCGCAAGCGTGATCAGCATCAGCGCGGAAGCCACGCAACCCCCGATGGTCCAAAGCCTTAGCGCACCGAGGCGCGCCTTCGCCCCCACCGTGCAGATCAGCGCGACCAACAACATGCCGATCAGCGTGCCGCCGCTCATCATTCCGGAGATTTGCGTGGACTGACTCGGCGTCATGCCGAAAACGGCGCCTGCGAAAGGCTCGAGGATGAGGTCCTGCGCGCTGTAAGCCAGCATCGAGACGAACACGAAGCTTGCAAGTCTTCGCGAGTGCGGCTCTGCCCACACCTCCCGCAAGGCCGCCACGAAGCCGCCATCCAGAGTATGCGTCGGCGACGACGACGATGGAGTTTGTGCACGGCGCCGCTCGATGCCGAACACAGCGAGGCAAGTAAGCAAAAATGCCGCTGCCGCCACGCTGGTCGTCACCTCGACGAGCCGACCCAAAGAAAATGGCTCGAGCATCTTGCCGGCGACTACGGTGGTGATGATGAAGCCGATGATCATCATCACCCAAGTGACGGTCGCAGCCGCCGCAAGCCGCTCCTTCGGCACACTCGTCGACAGCAGCACCAGCATGTTGGTGCCACAAGCGCCCACACCGATACCGATGGCGAGAAACGCGATCACGGCACATGCGATACCCAACCACAACTGCGCCGGCATCATCGCCGTGGCGAGCGCAGCGCCCACGGCACCTGCACCGAGCACCACCATGCCACCGATGATCCATGGGGTGCGCCTGCCGCCCAGGTCGCTGCCGTATCCGAGACGCGGCCGCAGCACCTGCACAAAGTAATGCAGTGCCACCAGAACTCCGGGCAGCATCGCCGGCAAGGCGAGCTCCACCACCAGCACGCGATTGAGCGTCGAAGTGGTGATCACCACTACCGCGCCGATCGCTGCCTGCACCAACCCGAGCCGGAAAATTCCGAACCAGCCGATATCGGTCTTCGTCGAGGAATTGACCATCGTAGTGTCTCCGCCGTGCTCGCGCCGGCCGCTCAGGACAGCCCGCGCATCGCCAGCGCACTCACCATCATGCCGAACACGTAGAGCGGCACGCCGAGTGCGTTGTACCAAACGTCGAGTTCCGTGGGGCGTTGCAGCAGCCTGGCCATCATCACCAATTGACCGACCAGCAGGATCGCGACGACCCCGGCATGGATCGGCAGCGCCCAAAGAATCAGCAGCGATATCACCGCGATCTGTGCAAGCACCATGACGGCGCACGCGACGCGTGCTGCACCATCAACCCCGAGCCGCACCGGCAGCGAACCCACTCCCATGCGTCGATCGCCCTGCACCGACTTGAAATCATTGAGCGTCATGATGCCGTGGGCACCGAAGCTGTAGAGCATCGCCAGAGCAAAGATTTCGGGACGCGGCAAGGTGCCTGTCATCACGGCTGCGGCTGTGAGCCAGGGCACGCCCTCGTAGCAGATGGCGACGGCGCTGTTGCCCCACCAACCATTACGCTTCAAACGAAACGGTGGCGCGCTGTAGGCCCAAGCGAGCGCCATACCGAGCAGCGATGCCGCAAAGACCCACGGCCCGAGCATCGCCGCCACGGCGAGCGATACGCAGGTCCACACCATGGCGATATAGAGACCCGAGCGACCCGGCAAACGCCCGGAGGGAATGGGTCGACGCGGTTCGTTGATGGCATCGACGTGGCGGTCGAACCAGTCGTTGACGGCCTGACTCGTGCCACAGATGAGAGGTCCGGCCAGGAGGACACCGGTCATGATCAGCGGCCAGTGCCCTGCGGGTACTGCACCCGAAGAGACAACGCCGCAAAGAAATGCCCACATCGGCGGGAACCAGGTAACCGGCTTGAGCAGCTCCAGCATGGCGGGCCATGCGGGACGCCGCGCCATAGGAAGCCTGCTTGCGGGCCGTGCCATGGCTGCAAAATAGCCATGACACTCTTTAGTGTCAATTAAAGATTACACCGTCACCGACCCCTCGCCGCAGGACTCGGACGGGCCGCCGCTCCGCCCTTGAGGCTAGGCTCTGCCGTCGAGGTCGCCGAGCCCGTAACGACGCAGCTTCACGTACAGGCTTTGCCTCGAAAGACCGAGCATTTCGGCCGCCGAGGCCCGATTGTCGCGGGTCAGTTCCAGCGCCGCCTCGATGCACAAACGCTCGATCACGTCGGTGGTTTCGCGCACCAATTCCTTGAGCGATACCCGACCCACGAGCTCGGTGAGTTGCTCGACCGAGCGCGGCAGCTCGCGACCGGGCCGGGCCTCGCTCGTCCGCCGCCGATCGACGTTGCGAATCGAGAAGCCGAGACAAGGCTCGGTGCCCTCGTCGATGGCGACTGCGGAGATCTCGACATCGGTGACCGCGCCGTATTCACCGCGCAGGGTGGTGGCGAACAGGCGTACCGTACCGTGCTGTTTGAGGTTCGCGACCAGCACGCCGAGATCGACCCCGGGACGTCCGAGCCAGCGCTCAAGGGATTCGTTGCGCACCTGCTCATCCGTCGCCAGCTGCACGAGATCGAGGAACGCCCGGTTGCTCGTGAGGATGCGTCCGTCACTGGCGGTGACCACGATGGCGTCGGGCAAGCGCTGCGCCACCTCGGCGAGCGTGGCGGGCCCGGGCGACGCTGCAGCGCGGGTCGCCACGTCGCCCAAGGGCTCGAGCCTGAGCAGCGCATGCGAGGCATTTTCGTGTCGGAAGAGAACGCCGTTGAGTCGAAAATCACGGCTGGCACCGTTCGGGCGCAGCCGCAGCGGCTCGGCCCGACCCGCGGTGCGCAGGCCCGCGAGCCATTCCCCGACCAGCCGACTCGTTTGCGCGCTGAAACTCTCGCCGAGGGCTCGCCCCGCGAGGCGCTTCGGGTCATCCCCCAGCAAACGCCCCGCCGCCGGATTGGCTTCGACGATTTTTTGAGTGCTCGCATCGACCGTGAGCACTGCGTCGCCGATCGATTGCAGCAGCAGTCGATAACGCGTCTCGGCGAGCCGCAGTTTCGCGTAATCGCGCTCCAGCGACTGCTCGGCCTCGATCAATCGCTGCTGCAACGCCGCCACGGCGCGCAAATCGCGACCCTGGGCGAGGCATCGACCATCGTCGTCGAGGGGTGACAAGGCATACACGATGGGCGCGGTGCGATTGTCGGTCAGCGGATGATTCACCTGCCGCGCTCGCACCTGCCCCGCCGACAAATCGCGCAACAGCAGCTCGATCTTGGGCTGACTGTCCTTCGTGACCACGTCGATCAAAGATTTGCCAATCCAGTCACCACCCAGTTCGGCGAGCAATTCGGCATTCGGTATGGCGACGTCGCGAATGATGCCGCGACGGTCGAGGATGAGCGCAATGTCTGCGGAAGAAACGATGAGACCAGCCACCGTCTCGGCATCGAGTCCGGTGAGGGCCTTCCTTGGCGCCTTGAAATTTTTCACATGGTGACCGTGTCAGTTCCTTCGACCGAGCAACTCCAGCAAAAACTCCGCTTGCGCGACGGCCTCGCGGCCATCGTTGGCCGTGGCGTCCGCGCCGACCTTGGCGGCCCGCTGCGCCTGCCCGACGAAAGGCAGCCCGCCTACCATCACGCGAACATCTCGATTGAGGGATGCTCGACGTGCCTTGCGTATCAGTGCCGTCAACGCCGGCAATTGCTCTGCGGTACTGATCGAGAGACCGATCACCGCGAACCACTCCCTGCGTACGACCGAAAGTATATCGCCGTCCTTCGCACCGGGGACATCCCACACGTCCCAGCCCGCCCGGCGCAGGAACTCGCCGACGAGTTGCGAGCCGAAGACGTGCTGCTCGCCGGGCAGCGCCGCGAACAGCGCTCGGCGACTGACCCGCGACGTCGGTCGCGACGTCTCGACGTTGGCCTCGCTCAGTTGGTGCGCGAGATCCTGCAACTTTTGCAATCCGAGCGTAACCTCGACGAAATCGCTGCTCTCGTCTTCCCAGCGCACGCCAAGGTGCCGGGCCACCGGAGCCAACAGTTCGAGATAGATGGTCTCGGTATTCATGCCGAGCGTTTGCAGGCCTCGCAGATAGGCGAGCGCCTCGGCGTTGCTGCCACGCAGCACGATCCGCGCCAGCTCAAAGATTTCGGTGGACCCGGGTCGCAGGGGACTTGCGAGATCGTCGCAACGGTTGCCGTCGGCCACCGCGCGATGCGCGAGGATGAGACGCGGAATCACCTCGCCTTCTATGGTGCGCAGCAGGGCCGAGTATCCGTCCTCGGCATCGCGATCAGCGTAAGAGTCCGTCATCGAGTCAACCTCACCCGACGGCGCGGCAGCATGCCGACGCCACGAAGGGTTCCGCGACGACTTCCGTGTACCAGTGGAGGGGGTTTGGCTTCCCGCTGGTCAACCCCCGGATGTGTCGCAGAGTGACACATATATAAGTCCCGACGCTACCTGTCAATGTTCCTAGACGTAAATTTAGATTGACAGTATGCGCCCCCTTCTCTAGATTCGGTCCGACACTTCTATTACTAGGCGCGAGCACGCCCATGTCGGATGTCCCGCCGGCTGCCGCCGGCCGTCTGCTCTACACCCCCGAGGAACGAACCCGTCGGGACGGCTCCCCGTGGACCATCGTCCAAGGGGTACTCGCGCCCCTGCAACTGCTCGCCTTTCTCGTCAGCCTGTGGCTCGTGCTCTCTTTCCTGCGCAGCGGCGAGGGCGCCGAGACAGCAACGATCTCGGTCATCGTCAAGACCGGCTTCCTCTACGCCATCATGCTCACGGGCGCGATCTGGGAAAAGGAAGTCTTCGGCGTCTGGCTGTTCGCGAGGCCTTTTTTCTGGGAAGACGTGGTGAGCATGGCGGTGATCGCCTTGCACAGCGCCTATCTCTACGCATGGCTCACGGGTGCGCTCGGCATCCGCGAACAAATGTGGCTCGCCCTCGTCGCGTACGCCACCTACGTCGTCAATGCCCTGCAATTCTTTTACAAATTGCGGATGGCGCGACGCGAGGCGAATCGGCTGTCGGCGGCCGCGACCTCGACAGGCAGTGACGGCCAGTGGGTGACCTCGCCATGAGACGCCCGACGAAACTCGGCCGCCTGCGATACGACTCGCGTTTCCTGCCGTTCGCGGACGCGGCGAGTGCCGATCTGCCGCTCTCGAGACTGCTGCGTCTGTCGCTGTTTCAGGTGTCGGTCGGCATCGCGCTCGCTTTGCTCAACGGCACGCTCAATCGCGTGATGATCGTCGAACTCAACGTGCCCGCCTGGCTGGTCGCCACCATGATCGGTTTGCCGCTGCTGTTTGCCCCGCTGCGCGCCTTCATGGGCTTCCATTCCGACCAGCATCGCTCGGTACTCGGTTGGCGCCGCGTGCCCTACATCTGGTTCGGCACGCTTTTGCAGTACGGTGGCCTGGCGATCATGCCCTTTGCACTGCTCGTGTTGAGTGGCGAAGGCCGTGGCCCTGCAGAAGTCGGCCAGGTCGGTGCCGCCGTCGCATTTTTGTTGGTGGGTGCGGGCCTGCACTCGACGCAAACTGCAGGACTTGCGCTCGCCACCGATCTCGCGCCGACCGAGACCCGACCGCGCGTGGTCGCGCTGATGTACGTGATGCTGCTGCTCGGCATGGTCGGCTCATCGATCGCGTTCGGCTGGCTGCTGAGCGGCGAGTTCTCGCCGCTGCGCCTGATCCAAACCATCCAGGGCGCAGCGGTCGTGACCTTCATGCTCAACGTCATCGCGCTCTGGAAGCAGGAACCGCGCGATCTGACGCGTTTGCAGCAGCCGACGACGAGCGCCAAGTTCGGCGCCGCCTGGCGCAATTTCACCGCACCGCCGAGCACACGAAGATTGCTGGCCACCGTCGGCTTCGGCACCGCCGCGTTCAGCATGCAGGACATCCTGCTCGAGCCTTACGGCGGCCAGATCCTGCACATGCAAGTGGGCGCGACGAGCCAATTGACGGCGCTCTCGGCAGTCGGCGCCCTCGTCGCCTTCGGGCTCGCGGCACGCTCGCTGCGCCGCGGCGCAGAACCGCTGCGCGTTGCCGCAGTCGGCGCGCTCGTCGGTGTGCTCGCGTTCGCGGCAGTCGTTTTCGCCGAGCCGATGGGCTCGGCGCTGCTGTTTCGCAGCGGCGCCGTGTTGATCGGTTTTGGTGGTGGACTTTTTTCGGTGGGCACCTTGCTCGCAGCCATGGCGCTGCAAAAAGCGGACAACGGTCTCGCGCTCGGCGCCTGGGGCGCAGTGCAGGCGAGCGCCGCAGGCTTGTCGATCGCGCTCGGCGGCGCAGTCTGCAACGTCATCGGCGAGCTCGCGGCGCACGGCCAGATGGGCCCCGCCCTCGCCTCACCCGCCACCGGATATCTCTTCGTCTACCACTTCGAGATCGCGTTGCTGTTTGCTGCATTGGTCGCCGTCGGACCGCTGGCACGCAGACGCGGCCAAAGAAATGGGGACGAACAAGGTGAACAGCGACTCGGGCTCGCGGAGCTGCCCGGTTGAGCAAACGTGCCGATTTTCGACGACGTTCTGATTTTTGACGAGACAAGGCGAGCCGGTTGAGGCTTCAAGGAGGACGACATCATGGAGAGCAATGCATTTCTCGAGTACCTGGATACCGCGCAGATCGCGCTGTACGGATTTTGGGCCTTCTTCGCAGGCCTGATCTGGTATCTGCATCGCGAAGACAAGCGCGAGGGCTATCCGCTCGATACGCATCGCGTGGATCGTCACGGCAACCCGGAGACCGTCGAAGGTCTGCCCGGAGTGCCCTGCCCCAAGACCTTCAAACTCGCGGATGGCAGCAGCATCCAGGTTCCCGATCCAAGCCGTGCCGATCGTCGACCGATCGCCGCACGTCAGCTCGGCTGGGACGATCGGTACGGGCCCGACGTGGGCGCACCGCTCGAGCCGACGGGCAATCCGATGGCCGATGGCGTCGGGCCCGCAGCCTATGCCGAGCGAGCGAATCAACCTGAGCGCATGCTCGACGGCTCGGCGATGATCGTGCCGATGCGTCTCGCCACCGGCTGGTCGGTGGAGTCGCGCGATCCGGATCCACGTGGCATGACGGTGTGCGGGCTCGATGGTGCCGCCGCCGGCACCGTGAGCGAACTGTGGGTCGATCGTGCAGAGCCGCAGATTCGCTACCTCGAAGTCACTCTCGCCGGTGGCCGCAAGGTCATGCTGCCGAGCGGCTTCGTGCGCTACGACGCCAGCCACCGCAAGGTCAAGGTCGCCTCGATCACGGCCGCGCAGTTCGCGGGCGTACCGGGTATCGCGAGCAACGAGCAGATCACCAAGCTCGAAGAAGATCGCATCTGCGCGTACTACGCGAGCGGTCATCTCTACGCGACACCTGCGCGCAGCGAATCGCTGATCTGAAGCCATGACCGTGCGCGCAAGCTTCAGCGAACACGACAACGAACCGGTACGCGGGCTGCCCTCGGCCCTTCCGGCTGGCGAGTACATTCTTTGGCAGGGAGCGCCGGACTGGCGCTCCCTCGCCTTGAACGCCTACCGTATCCGGCAACTTGCCGCGTATTTCGTGCTGATCGTGGCGGCACGCGGGATCTACCTCGCAGCCAACGGCAGTGCCTTGCTCGAGGCCTTGCGCGGCTGCATCGGCCCCGCGATTTTTTCTTTGATCTGTCTCGCCATCGTCACCGGCATCGCCGTACTCTCGGCGCGCTCGAGTTGGTACACGATCACCACGCGACGCGTGGTGATCCGCCAGGGCGTTGCACTCGCAAGCACGATCAACCTGCCTTTCAAGGCGATCGAATCGGCGCAGATCCTGACGCGCGACGACGGCAGCGGCGACATCGCGCTCACGCTCGACCGCGAGCAGCGGGTGTCTTATCTCTGGATGTGGCCGCACGTGCGCCCTTGGCGCATCACGCGTCCGCAGCCCGCGCTGCGCAGCCTCGCCAATCCGCAACTTGCCGGCGAAATCCTGGGCCGAGCCTATGCCGAGTTCACGCCGGGGACGACACTCGACGGCCGGGTCGATGCCGATGCAGCGATCCATTCGGCAAGCCCTCGCACGGCCATCGGTGCCTCGGCGTGACCGCAGAGCACGCGCACGATCTGCCGAAACCCCTGCTGCTCTCGGCGGGTGCGCTCGTGCTCGCCGCGATCCTGCTGGTAATCGTCGGTGACGATCTTCCGCAAGCGCCGCCAACGACACCGGACGCCATCGTGTCGAGTCACGAAGTGCGATTGCGCACGCTGGAGGATGGCGCGATCGTCCCCGTGCTCGCCGACGGCACTCGCCTGCCGGCCATTCGCGCCGAGCAGGCCGGCTTCGTGAGTGGCGTGATTCGCGGACTCTCGCGGGGACGCAAACTCTCCGGCAGCGATGCCGACGCCCCCTATCGTCTGTCGCGGATGCGCGATGGGCGTTTGCTGCTCACCGACACAGTGACCGGAACCGAAATAGATCTCGACGTATTCGGACGCGACAACGCGCGCACTTTTGCGGAACTCTGGGAACAGGGCGAGGCCCGCGCCGCGGGAAAATCGTACCTGACTGATTCGGCGCCCTGAGCGCCAAGGCGCAGGGGGCAAGGTGAACTGGGCGACACACGGTGCACCGCTGCTGCTCACGCTGGCACTCTGGTGGGGCTCAACTGCAGTGATCGCACGACTCATCGGCCATACGCCGCGCAGTTATCCACGACTTTTGTTGCTAGCCACGTTGCTTGGCGTCGCCGGTCTGTTTTTGCTCGTGGGTCTACGCGACACCACCAGCGTCGCCGCCGCCGTCGGCGCACTCGTCGGCGCGATCACCGTATGGGGCTGGATAGAGGTCACGTTCCTGACCGGCAAAGTGACGGGCCCACTGCCCACTCACAGTGCCGAGGACGAGGGGCTTATACGTCGGGCGGGGCGTGCATTCACCGCCATTCTTTGGCACGAGATCCTGATCGCGGTGACAGTCGCCATGGCCGCCGTGCTGCTGCTCGGTCGCGATAACGATCTCGCGCTGCTGGTGCTGTTGCTGCTTTGGCTGATGCGCAGCAGCGCCAAGCTCAATCTTTTTCTCGGTGTGCGCAATCTGGGCGAGGGTTTCTTGCCGCCGCATCTGCGGCATCTGCTCGATTTCATGCGCCACCGTGCGATGAACGCGCTGATGCCGATCTCTTTACTCGTCGGCACGGCGATCGCCTGGCATTTTGGCGCGGCATCGCTGAGCGCCACCAGTGCTTACGAGGCCACGGCCTCGACCATCCTCGCGACGCTCGCTGCGCTCGCCGTCGTCGAGCACCTGCTGATGGTGCTACCGCTGCCGGCCGAGTCGCTGTGGCGCTGGAGTCTCGCCAATCGTCGGGCCGCGCCATGAACGCCGTCGTTGCCCGCGCAGGAGTTGGATCACCATGAGATCACCCGTCAAGCACAGCCTGCTCGAGAGCATCGACGATCCGGCCACGCTGCGCGCCTTGCCACGCAGCGGACTGAAGCCACTCGCAGACGAACTGCGCGACTTTCTGCTGCAGTCGGTGTCGGCGAGCGGCGGCCATCTGGCTTCGGGTCTCGGTACGGTGGAGCTCACGCTCGCCCTGCACTACTGCTTCGATACGCCGCAGGATTCTTTGGTGTGGGACGTCGGCCACCAATGCTATCCACACAAGGTTCTGACCGGTCGTCGCGAGGCGCTGCGCAACGTTCGCAAGCGACCGGGAATCTCCGGATTCCTGAAGCGCGACGAGAGTCGTCACGACAGCTTCGGTGCCGGCCACTCGAGCACCTCGATCAGCGCAGCGCTCGGTATGGCGGCCGCGGCGAAGCAGCAAGGTCGGCGCTCACGCAGCGTCGCCGTCATTGGCGACGGCGCGCTCACGGCTGGTCTCGCCTTTGAAGCCCTGGATCATGCCGGCGGTATCGGCGCCGATCTGCTGGTGGTGCTCAACGACAACGGCATGTCGATTTCCGAGAACGTCGGCGCGCTTTCAAGGCATCTGACCACCCAGGGTCGCGGCCCGGTGGACGACGCACGGGGATTTTTCGGGGCCTTGGGGTTCACATACCACGGACCCCTTGACGGCCACGACGTCGACGCGCTGGTGACCGCCCTCAATGAATTACGTGATGCGCCGGGTCCACGGCTGCTGCACGTGGTCACCCGCAAGGGTAAAGGCTACGCGGCGGCCGAGGCCGAACCGATCAAATATCACGGGGTGACGCCTTTCGATCCGCAGGTCGGCATCGTTGGCGGCAAACCGAGCGCGGTCACTTATACGCAGGTATTCGGCGACGCGCTCGGCGAACTGGCGGCGGCCGATCCGCGCGTGGTCGCGATCACCCCGGCGATGCGCGAGGGCTCGGGGCTCGTGGCCTACGCCAAACGCTTTCCGGACCGCTATCACGACGTCGGTATCGCCGAGCAGCACGCGGTGACCTTCGCCGCCGGGCTGGCGACGCGCGGTCTGCGGCCGGTGGTTGCGATCTACTCGACCTTCCTGCAACGCGCCTACGATCAGCTGATCCACGACGTGTGCCTGCAACAACTGCCGGTCACCTTCGCCATCGATCGTGCCGGTCTCGTCGGCCCCGACGGCGCGACGCACAACGGCAGTCTCGATCACAGTTTCTTGCGTTGCGTTCCGGGCCTCGTGGTGATGACACCCGCGAGCGGGACCGAGCTGCGCGCCATGCTGCGCACCGGCGTCGATTGTGGTGTGCCCTGCGCGATTCGCTATCCGCGCACCGCCGCCGTGGGTATCGCCGCTGCCGAACAGACGCTGCCGCGGCCACTACCCATCGGGCGCGGTGAACTCGTGCGGCGAGGTTCGGGTATCGCCCTGCTCGCCTTCGGCACCCTGCTCGAGACGGCACACGACGTTGCCGAGATCATCGACGCCAGCGTCGCCAACATGCGCTTCGTCAAACCACTCGACGAAAGTCTGTTGCTCGAACTCGCCGAGCAGCACGACATTCTGGTGACCCTCGAGGAAAGTGCAGTCGCCGGTGGCGCGGGCTCTGCGGTCTGCGAATTCTTTGCCGCCCAAGGCATCGAAATTCCGGTGCTGCGCCTCGGCCTGCCCGATCGCCCGATCGAACACGGCACGCGCGAGCAGTGTCTGCAGGAAGCCGGACTCGACGTCCCCGGAATCTTTGACGCAGTGGCGCGTTACTGCGCAGTGGTTGCAGCGCGACGAAGCCGTGGCAACAAGCCACTACGCATGCGCGACAACGCGATGTTCAACGGGGTGATGCGGCTGCTGACTCGCAGTCAACTCGGCTGAGTTCTGCAGCTCGGC
>Ga0129333_10003065_pt1 | contig 15623 bp, 18 predicted proteins | sample CPB6_08_DNA_FD_94474 | JGI IMG/M metagenome (GOLD analysis project Ga0129333, IMG submission 94474) | Freshwater to marine salinity gradient microbial communities from Chesapeake Bay, USA - CPBay_Sum_0.6_0.8_DNA | ecosystem: Environmental > Aquatic > Marine > Coastal | place: USA: Chesapeake...
AAGAATCAAGCCAATTCCTAATAGTGCTAAACACATCGTCAAATTTCTTGCCAGTTGTTTCGACGAGCTGCTCTGGGTATCTTGTGATTCGTTTTGCATCTTCAGATATTTTAAGATTAGTATCCCACTTAATCAAGAAATCTCGCTCATCAATCTTCTTGCCGCCTACAGTATCAAGCATTGCAACCTGCCAAGGAAGATTTTGGCAAAAGTTGAGACAAAGATTTAGCGTTTCGCAGTCGATAAAAACAAGGCGTTTAGACTTGTCAAATCTCAATAGTTCATTTTCCATATTTTTCCTTGAATGATTCAGCGCAGAATTCGTTTGAAGAGCAGTGTTCCAGATTAGGCTTGTTCAAAGTGGTTCGCTCAGAAATGCACCTGAAAGTTAGATAAGCCAAGAAATCTTCTTTGTTTTCATAGTAGACAGATTGGCACTTAACTGCAAGATTTTTATCTCCTACAATCTCTTCTACTTTAGATTTAAGAATGCCGTCAAATGGCAAATTATTATCTTCTACAAAATAAACTGGCTTGCAGAAGCTAAAATCAGGAACGCAAATGCTATAAGTTAGATTATTTTTGAAAACATAAGAGTCATAAAATGGAATCCCAATGCAGAGATTATTTTCATTCCATAGCTCTTTAAGAGTTTTGCAATCTATTCTTGGATAATAATAGAAACCATTCGTGCTGGCGACTGTAGAAATTTTAATCAGATCTTTATAGCCTTCAGTATTTTTAATGAATACTATTACTTTATGTTCTTTGTCTCTTGAATCGGCAGTCTTGTTATCGATATCGTCGCAAATAGTCAAGCGAAGGCCAAACCTTAAATTTATTTTAGCATCCTCACAGGACTTATACGCTTCTAGAAAACCAGAAATAGAGTCATCTACTAGATATAAGTTCTCTAGCTTTAGCTTTTTAGCAATGTCTAATATAGAACTTGGCTCGTCCGCCTCGCTAGACCCAGCCTTGGCAAGCGTTAGGATAGACTTACCAAGGCTATAATGGGATTTAAAAAGCGGGATCGCTGAATACTCCATGAGGCAGTATGCACTGTCCTGTCCAGAAGTCAATCAAAAAGTTGGATCATCCTTACGCCAATAGGGACATCCATAATATTCTTTTTTATTTACTAGCTTCACTTTGGGATCATTTATCAGAGATTCTTTATTGAAAGAAGACTTTATAAATTTATCGTTTTCATCAACTCCAACGTAAAAAGTCGCTGGCATGCGAGATGGGCATATCCACTTACCTTGGACATCGCTTCCGCACATCCATCGCTTCTTTGGGCTACTTGCAGCAAGATTTGCGGTGGCCGTCTTCTCATCGAAAGAATTTATATATCCAGCAACATAGCTCAAATAAGACTTGAATCCTTCTAATTGCTCTGCTGTTGGCTTCGGAGCCTCTTGAATTGGCTGCTTCTTGAACTTAAGAAAAATAAAAGAAACATCTGGAATGTAACCCTTTGTCTTAAATACAGCCAAAGAATACATTAAGTTTTGCAGATTGAAGTCGATTTCTTCTTTAGAGAATTTTCCCTTGCTTGACTTATAGTCGTAAATTTTATAATTGGTATCGTTAAATTTTGCAAGCTTATCAATAAAGCCATTGATAATATAATCATCTTCCTCTAGCTTAAACTCAGATTCAGCTTCGACAAGAATAGCGCCGCTGCAAAAGAAGTCGCTTTGAAGACCAGTCTGGATCATGGAATAGATTAGATCCAAATTTTCTTCATCATCTACTTTTAGCTTTTTAGCATTTTTTAATATCAATCTATGGATGGCTGGATTTTTAATTACGCCAGCTTTGCCAGAACATAGATCATCAAAGTATTTTTTATGCCTATCAGTTAAGAGAAGCTCAAAAATTAAATGACAAATAGTACCTCTCGAAGCCCCAGAATTAGAAATATCAGGAAGCTTAAGAATATACTTTGTATAGTAAAGCCAACTGCACCCCTCAATAGTCTTAATCTTGCTGGCGCTAAGTTTTACCTTTTCGGTTTTTATTTGATTGAGTTGTGCCATTCTATGATCTTGTTTTTATCTTTCAGGTGCATGTCTCCAAAGTCTTTAGCCCCATTAGGAAGGCCAATTTTGACTTGAGAACTATCAAAGTAATTCATCAAAGTTTGTCTGGCTGTTTCTGCTGCTCTATTGCCTGCGCCAGTAAGCAAGCCATCATTATTAAAAGCTATGACAATTTTTTTAGGATTCAAAGATATCAAAGAATATATTATCGCGCTGCTTATGTTAAGTCCAAAAGAAACAATTACATTCTTGATGCCGTTTTCTCTTAGGGCAAGCATATCTCCTATGCTTTCGACTAGGATTATATTCTCGTTAGCTTTAAGATCTTTAACGTTAACCTTTGCTGGATAGACCCACTCTTTCTTGTCTCCCAGCAGTTTCCATTTCGGTCTGCCTTCCATCAACATCTTAGATATGTCTCTGCCAGCAAATCCTATTACTTCATCTTTATTGTTAAAGATTGGGAAAACATATCTATTGAACATCTTTCCTCCAGTGGCGACTCCTCCTTGGAAAGGCTCCAAAGTAGTGGCTGAGATGCCACGGTCAATCCAATAAGAGTTATCTCTTAATAGCTTTATTAATAAAGACTTATCAAAAGTAGAAGTCTGTTTTATTGTTGGCTTTGGCCGATCTTCTTCTCTATAAGAAGTGTCTATGCCTTTGGCTGAAATCCAGTTCTTTGCTTCGTCGATGGACTTCAGTTTTAATGTCAGCCTAACTAGATCCTCTAAAGATCCACTGATATTTTCTTTGAAGTCAACCCACTGCCCAGAGTTCTTCCATATTCTTAGAACATGATCGTTATCTGAATCTCTATATAAAGGCCTTGTTCTATATTCTTTACCATGATCAGTTAGAACATAACCTATATCTTGAAGAATTACCCTGACGGATTCGCAGTCATTCATAAAAAAATATCAAAGCACTTCGCCATCCGAATCTGAATCATCTAGTTCTGGACGCAAAGCTCTAGCCTCTACGATATCAGACAAAGTACCGCGCTCTTCTACATTGAAGTTAGAGATATTAAAACTAATGAAGTTAGGCTGATATCTGACAGATTTTCCATCTTGAATTCTAACTAGATCGTGATGCCCTTGCGATTCTCTTCCTTGGAATCGAGTCGCCAAAGGAATCATCTTATGAGATCCAAACTCTTGCCCATCTTCAGCGATTTCTTCTACAGTCTTTCTCCTAAAAATAGCAACGAATGAAGCGAACCATTGCAATCTGTCTGACTGAGAGATCGCGCTACTGTCATCCACGCCATTTTCTGCGCTTCTATTCAACTGACAAGCAGTGAGAATAGGGACATTTAATTCTAGAGAAAGCTCTTTTAGAGCATTCACTTTTTCGCCAATCAACTGATACTCTTGCTTGTTCTTATCAGATTCTCCTGTCAGCTTGATATAATCATATACAATAATGCATGGATTACCACGGCCAACTTTAGAGAAATACCATCTCTTTACGATAGATACGACTTCTTCGATTGGCTTTCCAGAGACTTGCAAATGATCAACTTGATTCTGGAGCTTTTTGATCTGAACCTTGCTTTCTTGGAACTTGGTATATAGTTGATTATTCTTTTTCCAATTTCCTGTTTCTAGATGCCATGCTGGAACTCCAGAAACAGAAGAAGCTATACGAAACTTCATATCTAGAGTTGACATTTCTGTATCCAAAACTAAGGCTTTGCACCCATTGTTGAGTGCAGCCATCTTGATTGCAAGATCGTTTAGGATGGTAGATTTGCCGTGCTTCGGGCGGCTAACCCAAGCATAAATATTACCCGGACGAATGCCTCCATACAAAGTATTGAAATTTTCATGAGGAGTTATTAATCCAGTTTCTTCAATAGGATTATTTCCTCTCTCTTCAATTATTTCAATGATGTTGTTGGTGACATCTTCTGGTTTATTATTCTCGTTGGTGTAAACGCAGATCTTACTATTGTATATTTTATCTGCTTCGGTGATGATTTCTTCGATTGGCTTTTCAGCACAATTATGAGCAAAGGCTTTGATCTCTTGTCCTGTAGCTTCGATCTCTCTTCGGATTCTATACTTTACAAGCTCTTTAGCAGCTTCAATCAAGCCTTGCTTCGTAGTTGGGATAAGACATACGCTATTGACATAATTAAAAATATCAATTGACTGATCCTTAAATGTGATGCCGAGATTTTGGGCTTTTTGAGCTATTAGAATTTTGTCTATCTGCTCGCCCTTGCTGAACGTCTCTCTAAAGACGCAAAAAATAGTATAATGGACCTCATTAATAAAGTCTTTCTCATTGATAAAAGACTCTATGTCAGCAAAAGCTTCTGGATGCTTTATTAGCCCAGATATGGTATACTTCTCGATTTGAAGGGAGTAAATTGACATTAAAGATTGATATTAAATTTGTCCTTGAAAAACTGCTCTGACAGATCTTTGACTTCATTTTCATAAATTTCAATTAGATGAAAGTTATTCAAAGAAAGCCACTTTTCTTTTGCTACGTCTCTTTTGATGGACTTTAGATAGTTGAGTCTAGAGTCCCCGTGAAAAAACTTATTGAAAGCAGAATGCTGCTTGCCATGCACCTCTACAGCGATTTTAAGAGTCGCATTTACTATGTCTACTTTGAGTCTAGATCCAAATACAGGAAACTCTTCGTAAACGATATGATTTTTCCAGTACTTTTTAAGAAACTGTTTAGTATTGAATTGTACCTTGGATCGAGAAGAAGCATCCCAGTCAATCAAATATTGAGAGACATTTTTACTTACAGCCTTTCCGTACACATTAAACAGCTTCATTTCTTAAGAGCGCTAATAAATTTATTGAATAGATACTTGGTAATATCTTGATGCTCTTCTAAGAAGTTCTTTAGATTAGCCTCTCCTTGATGCTGCTTGGGCATTTCAAGATTATTTTCAGCAAGCTCTTTGATAAGCTCATCTGTAATAGTGATCCAAGCTCCCTTGGCATGAGCAAACTCCCAAGCCAAAAGCTGATCCACAATCTCATACTCTACCCAAACGCTTGATCCATTGGAGCGTCCATACTTGATTGGATAGCGAACCTCTCGGCCAGACTTCTCGTTAGGAGTCTTCTTGAACACAATTTTGCACCAATGACCTACAGGATTGCCTTCGCCCTTAGCATTGGCATAAATGAAATCTTTATTCCATCTCTGCTGGAATTCAAGAATCCAATCTGAATAGTGAAGAGCAGCGTTTCCGCCGCTGGCATTAGTAACCTTCGGGTCGCCCTTCTCGTATGGATTGATCTTGATGGAAGACCTAACCTGAGAAATGATAAAGCATACATGGCCTCTCGAAGAGAAAGCCGCCGCCATCTTTCGCAAAAGATCTGAAGTAAGCAGCGCCGCTCCAGCAGTCTTGTTGGCTTCCGTGGCTGATTTAGCCAAGTCATTTCTAGGGACAAGAGCGTCAAGGCTGTCGATGATAAAGAAATAAATATTTCCATCATCATTGTCTTTAATAAGCTCTCGCATCGTATCGGTTACGAATTCATAATCGTTAGTTGGGATAACTCGCCATTTGCTGGGATCGGTGTTAACGCCAGACCTTGAAACCATGCTTTCACTGAGTCGGCCCTCTGATTTGATATAAATAATACAACCCTTCTCAGGATGCAAGAGTTGAAAATTACGAGCAAACGACAAAGCGTTGCTGGTTTTGCCGCCTTCCGTAATGCCGGAAGAACGAATGATGCCGGGATGGATTCCTCCTCCCATTTCAATATCAAGAGTCAAGCTGCCGCTGCTTACAACATAATCAATATTATTATCAAAGGCATAATGGTGATCTTTGTTTCTGCTCAGGATGCTGTCCAGCACCTTAAGCTTTCCTCCAGATGACTGTTCTGTTTCTTCTTGAGCTTCTTTCTTTGGTCTTGCCATATTATTGTTTATTAAAAATGTTTAGGAATTCTTTGAACGATGTGGGTTTTTTATTTACCTCTGTCGCAGGAGCAACAGAGGATTCTTCCAATTTAATTTCTTGCCTATCTGGAAATAGATTCTGATAAGCTTTAGCCTCTACAATGAATCTCTTGCCTTTGTCAGTCAAAAACCAACACATTGATGGGATTTTAATTCTTCCCTTTAAAGACATCAAAAACTCAAACCCATGCTCTTTGATTATGGTATTTGATATTTTTACTTCTTTAGGCCATTGGCAAGTCTTAGGCTCGAAAAGAAAGGCTTCTACTAGCTGCTGTCCTTCAGATAGTTTTCTTTCGCCCTTCTTTTTCGCAGTCATGCGCTCATTATGAGAGGCTTCTCAGCGCTTGTCAAGAAGACAGATGTCGTGTTTGACCATCTTATCTACTAGATTTAAAAAGTTCACCTTGGGATTCCAGCCTAGCTCTTTTCTTGCTGGAGTAGAGTCGCCAACAAGAATATCTACCTCTGCTGGTCTGTAGAACTTTGGATTGATTGAAACTAGTGTAGAAGACAATGGCTCTTTCTTTAAAGCATATTCTGTAGTTATAGAATATTCTTCGCTCAAATTAGACCCATGCCAATTACCATCAATATTTGCAATCTTAAATGCTGCTTCAATAAACTCTCTGATAGAATGAGTTTCATTACTAGATAAGACGTAATCCTTTGGCTTTTCTTGATTAAGCATTTTCCATACGCCATCCACAAAGTCTTCTGAATCTGACCAGTCTCTTTTTGCATCAAGATTCCCTAGTTCAATTGGCGCGAATGGCTCATTATTCAAAATAGCATTATAAATTCTAGCTACTCCCTTAGTAATCTTTCTGGTAACAAACTCTTCGCCACGCTTAGTTCCTTCGTGATTAAAAAGAATGCCATGCACAGCGTACAAGTTGTAAGACTCTCTATAGACCTTTACGGCGTGTCTTGCTGCTGACTTAGAAGCTCCATATGGACTTCTTGGCCTGATTGGATGAGAGATGTCTTGAGGGCAATAAGCAACGTCGCCAAATTCCTCGCTAGAGCCAGCGGAGTAAAACTTGCAATCTGGCTTGAATCTGCGGATAGCTTCAAGACAGCGAACTACGCCGGTTGCATTGGTATCAAAAGTCTGCAATGGGATTTCCCAGCTACAGCCAACGAAGCTTTGCGCTGCAAAATTAATAAAATAATCAGGCTGAATTTCTTTTACCGCGTTATCTACACTGACGCTATCAGACAAATCGCCATAAATAATCTTAAATCTAGCATCTCCTAAAAAAGCAGAGCAGTTTACAAAATTAGGATTAGAGCTACGCCTAATCATTCCGAATATTTGATGATCAGTATTCTTGAGTAGATACTCCACCATGTTAGCTCCATCCTGCCCAAGGATTCCAGTTACTAATATTTTTTTGTTCATGTTAATATCCTATTTTAACTTCTTTGACTTCGTTATTAAAGAATTTATTTTGAAGAGCAACTTTCTTTTGATATCTGCTATAATTAGAATCATCAACAAGCTTTGCTAGTCCTTTGTCATTTTTAACTTGATCAACTAAATCGAAAGTCTTTTCGTTAGCGTCTCTAAGCTCTTGATATTCTTTACTTGCGACAATATCTGAATATAAATCTAAGCCTATTTGATTTATGATTTCTTTTGACAATTCTTGGTAGTTATGTACAAGTTTTTGTTTATTTTCATTTGAGGATTTAATAATTTTGACTTGAGAAATACTCAATATATCAAAAACATATCCCTCGTCTAGTGAAATTTTAAGCATATTTATTTATAGTTTCTGTTAAAGAGTCTATTTGAGCTTTAGTAACCTTTGGATGCAGGCCAACATAAAACCCATTAGTGTGTAAGAATTCGCTATTTGGAAAGTCTTTATAATCGCCGAATTGCTTGTAGCAAGTTTGGCGCAAAAGATTTCCTGATATAATTGGTCTGGTTTCTATAAGATTGTCTTCGCATTCTTTGATAATTGCAGACAAATCAACATTTTTTAAGAATATAATAGGGATAGAAAAGGCTACATGCTTTCTATTTAAAAACTCCAATGGAAGCAAAAGTTTTCCTTTCGAGATAGATTGGCAAAAATAATTAAATAAATCTGATCTTGATTCTATGTATTCAGGTGCTCTGCTCAAATCCATTCTACCGATCATAGCATGGATATCTGAATTCCTATAGTTATTACCAAGCAAGAAGAAGTCAAATCTTTCGTTTACATCTTTGTTTAAGAATTTAGATTTTTGATCGTTTGGTAAAGCTCTGACTAAGCCATGATTTCTAGCCAAAAGAAAATAATTATATTCATCAGGATCATTAGTAAAAATAAAACCGCCTTCTACGCTTTGAAGTTGGTGTCCGAAATAAGTGCTTGTTGTAGAAGTAAAAAATGATGAAATGTTTTTGCCTTCAAAAGATCCAAAAGTATTTTCGCAGTTATCCATCAATACTCTAACATTATACTTTTTTGATATGTCTTGTAATCTTGCTAAGTCAGGAACGAATCCTAGCAATGAAGTTATGAAAATTGCCTCTACAGACTTATCTTTAGAGACAATATTTTCTACAGCATCTAAATCCATAGAAAAGTCTCTCAAATTAATATCAACAAATACAGGCTCAAAGCCCTCTCTTATAAATGGAGAAATTGAGGTAGTCCAAGTAGTAGATGGGAAAATTATTTTTCTAGATTTAGATTTGCTGGGGCAATCTTTTAAGTAACAAGCTAAAATGGTATTAGCTGTTGAACCGCTGGACACAAAAACGGCATACTTAGAACCAACAAAATTAGCCATCTCAGACTCAAAGCTTTTTACATGCTTATCCATTGTCCATCTGTTGGATGGGATCAAGAAGAAAAGGGCAAGCTTAATTCTATCTATCCAAGTAAACTGAGAGTCATTTAGATTCCATTTTTGCATATAGTTCGATTTCTTCTATTATTTTATTAATTGTATGATCCCAAGTAAAATTTTTAAGCACAAAATCTTTATGCTTTTTTACTATGTCTTGATATAGAGAATAGTTAATAAAAGAATAATCCAGAGATTCCAAAATACTTTGCATCGATACTCTTTCTCCATATATTTGACCGGAAAACAAGTTCAGAAATTGCTCTGGAAAAACATTTATTCCTTTGCTTTGCCATTCTTTTATAGCGCGGGAGTCTATGATTTTCATCTCAGTTTTTATTTTTATTGGCTGGGTCCATTCTGGGATAAACTCTTTCAATGCAGAGCCAAAAGTAACTATAGCAGGAGTTCCACACAGAACACAGTCCATTGGGTTCATGCCAAAAGATGTAGTGTGATTAGCGTATAGAAATAAATGACTTTTATTGTAAAGACTTCTGATCGAATCTTCAGTCAAAGGTTTATCTATATATATTATTTTCTCGCAGCCTAGAGACGAAACATATTTAGAGAATGATTCATTTTTACCATCTTTAATTATTAATTGTACGTCTTTATCTTTGCTGAACTCTATAAAAGCAGGAATTAACTCTTCTAGACCGCTTCTTTCGTTGCTAGAATTAATAGTAAGATATGTAAATTTAGAGAATTTTTCCTCTCCGGTTTCAAACCATATATCTTTATCTGATGCTAGGTGGGCTGTTTTTACATTTTTGTATCCAGAGTTTATTATATTGTTCTTAGCAAAATCACTAATAGCCAGAACTAATGGATTGTATGTTTTTAGTTTTTGGATTACTATGTTTGGCATTAGAGAATACTCGCAAGCCAATAGTGGGATTTGCCTTTGCCATCTTTGCTGAGTGTCGAATACGTCTGGATAAACAACAAAAGTGCTGGAATCATTTATATCTCCCAGTAATCCGTGCTTTAGAAAGAATTTATTTAATTGTCTAGCGACAATAGTGAAAGAGCCAAACTCGTTTTTATTATAAAGCTTATCGTTATAGGCGAACAATTTCATCTGTTTTAGAAAGTAGCTCTTCTGTTTTACGATTAGAAGAGAAGGAGTCTGCGAGAATATTTTGAGTTAAATGGCCCTCTGGTGCAAGCGCGGCTTTATTGGAGTGATGATTTGGCAACCAATTACTTAAAAGGTTTATTTGAGGAACAATAGAGTATGCACCTGTGACCCACATAGATCCAGAATCAGTTCCTATGATCATCTTGCATCCAAGGGATTTATATATCTGATCACAAAAATTTAAGTTCGTCATTTTATGGTAGTTGGGGCTATCAATTATTGATGGCTCATTGGTGAAGCCAAAATGTAAGACTTTATGATTTTTAGTCATTACTTTTAGAACTCTGCTCCACCATTCCAGAGAAGGGCTTCTTGAGCTTGATTGAGATCCATATCCAGCAAATGGCCAAACTGCTATTGCATTTTCATCTTTGATTTTCCCTGTAGGAGCGTATAATTTTGGGATCTTGTCTTCTTTGCTCAATAAAACATACTTATGGTAAAGATCTTCTGAAGCCATCAGCATTGTCTCTTCGCAGCAGTTTCTATAATTATACCAGTCTTGCTGCCATGGATGATTTGGGAAACAATTAAACTTTAAATTAAAATTAAAAGAAAGCTTTTTTGCGTCCTCTTCGTCAAAGCTCTCAGTAGCATTTGTGATGTATACGTTATCTATAAGAGGATGATTTCTAAATAAATCTGCGGCCTGAGCGCATTTTCTTGCAATTGGAAAAGTTATCTTGCAATCAGGATGAGCGTTCTTCAATATCGTAAGCCCCGGCAAAGACATAACAATATCGCCAATTAAAGAGCCTCTTGAAAATAATATATTCATAAAATGTAAGGAGAAAATTTTTCCTTATTTTCAATTAGAAACTTGGGAAAAGAGTCATCTATTTGAACTTTAGAAAACTCTGTTTGTTTCTTGCTTAGATTCTCAAGATGAATAAAAAACTTCTTATCTGAAGAAATAAAATTATCAAAATAGACTTTAAAGTCTTCTAGAGTTGGAAGCGTAGACTTATCAAAAGGCTCTATGCAAGATAAGCTTTTCTCATATACTTTTTGATATCCGCCAAGCCAACTGAAATGCCAGCCGCAATTTGTGGCTTTATCTAGGAAGTCTTTATTGTTCCTTATGATTTGAGGGGAGTGATTTTTTAGTATTTTATTGGAGCAGCATACTGTGCCTATCCATTTTCTGCTAGTAGCTTTTAGATTTAAGAAATAAGCATAGAAATCCATCTCAACAGAAAAAATAGGATTTTGTTTTTTAGACATTATATCTGGAGCCAAAGATACTATTTCTGCGCTTGGTATTTCGTCAAGATCAGATATCAATATGATGTCATTATCGTCAACACCCAAAGAGTTAATCCCATGCTGGATTTTATTTCTTTGAAAATTTTCCATCTCCCATAGATCTTTTTGATTGGATGGGCATTCTTTAGCTTCGACTTTCACATGCACTATTTTATCTAAGAACTTGTCGAATCTATTTTTATTGTCTTCAAAGTACAGAGGTTTTGGTTTCAGACTCTGAGTAAGCTCGGCCTCCACTAGGACAAACTTATCAACAATAGGATACAACTCATTGAGTCTTATCTCCAACAAATCAAGCTCATTAAAAAATGGAAAAGCGTCTATGATCATATTTTTTTGTAAGAAAAAGTAGTTCCAATATCATTCTCTGTTTGATTAAAATATTGGATATTAAAATCTAGCCATCCAGTATTTTCGTTTAGTGGAGAAATTGTATCCAAGTCTTTTCTATTTAATACTATTTTTTTATTTACTCTTGGGTAACAATTAGCGATCCACATTCCCGGCCCACTATTAACGCCTATTAGAATAGAACAGCTTGCTATAAGCTGTGCGGTATCCCACATATTTAATCCAAGTTTATTTATAAATGGAGTTTTTTTATCGTTTGCGCCACCTACTTGAATTATTTCAAAATTCTTATATGTGTTTGCTATATGCTCTATTGTAGAATCGCTAAGAGTTCCGCCTTCGCTTTTGCCTGTTGTATGAACAATAATTCTATCAGGCTTTATTTCGGAGTCTTCGAATTTATATATTCTTGGATGTCTTAAATTGATTTTAAAATTATTGAATCCAAGATGCTCAAAAGATTTATGTTTAAAAAATCTTTCTGAGATAGAAAGGGATCTTTCAGAAGGAAATTGTATAGACCATAAATCTATTGATTCAGTATACTTATGACTACCTCTCACTACAAATGGATTATGATCATAAACCCAGCAATTGCAAAGATCTAATACTTTTTCTCCAGTGTTATCAAAAATTATCTCTGGCAAAGCGGCAAATTGCAGTTTATCTCCAATTCCAGAGCCATTATTGTCTAAGGCTATCATTTGTTTTAGTCGTTTAGTACGCTTTTGTAAGAGTTAACGCTATAAATTCTTCTAATAGCTTGATTATCGAACTCTGTTATTTGAGGCACTAAGATATTAGCTTTATTCTTTAGTATTCTTCTCATCAAATCGCATGCATAAAGATGATCGTAGTTAAGTGGCAAGCAAGTTTCTGGAAATGGCATCCATCTTATTTGATGACTTAGATAGGGGAAATGAGGATAAGCAACCTGTCTGCTCATACATAGAGTCGGTATATCATAAGCATATCCGACATACTTCAATCCGCTGTCAATAGAAAACATGCATTTAGCTCCAGATATAGCTAGGAAAGCGTCTTTGAGATCAACATCTAAAATGTCCACTCTGCTATCATTTTCGAATTTACTATAGAAAAATCTTACATCAGAAGTACATATTAATTTAACCTTGCAAAAAGAGCTTGTCTCTTTGATGAGGTTGTTAATATATTCTTGCTCTAAACCATGATCATTTTTAGAATTAGAAACCAAATGAAAAACAATATAATCTTCTGTAGGAGTTATCTTATTAAGATCTGGCTTTGGAAAGAATCTATAATATCTCATCCAATCAAAATCAAAATTGCACCATTTTAAAGAATCTATATGCAGATCATAAAATTTGTCATAAGACTCCATCTCTACTCTGATGTCATCTGGCACATTTTCTAAGGCTCCAATATATTTATCCAGCCCGAATTGACAATTCACCCAGAAGTCTTTGTATTTTTTCTTTTGAATTACTTTAATTTCTTTGTAGTAAGATGGATAAAGTATTTCTAAGCCTTGCTTTTGAAAGGTTTTGCCTTCGCTGTCTATATAAGCAGTGATGCTTGAATCTGGATATTTTTCTTTTATAGCGCAGACAAAACGATTTCCCAAAAGACAATCGCCCAAACCGCCTTCTAGTCTAACTGATATGTTCATATTTTCTTAAAATTTCAATGAAAGATTTAGCTACGTCTTCTGGAGCGAATTGATCTAAATACTCTTTTCCTTTTTCATAAGAATACATAGGTTTTTTGCCTCCGAGATCAGCCAAAAAGAAATGCTGAATGGATTCGTCTCCAAAGTATGGTTTGCAACAATTAAAACATTGATGCGCCCCGAATAGAATAAGCATAGGCTTGTTAAGCGAAGATGCTAGATGCATGCAAAAAGTGTCTATTCCAAGCAAACATATAGACTTATTCATAAGCCAAGCTGTTTGATTGAATGTTATGTTCTCTATTTTTTTGCAGCCATCGTATTGTTTGTCAAGAGAGTCTACTTGAATGATGTTTATATTTTTAGATTTCAGTTCTGGACTAATTAAAGAAATTACTTCTTGCCACTTTTTATAGAATCTAGAATCTCCTCTAGAATGAGGATTGAAAAAAATGAATTTGCCAAAATCGCCATCCACTGGATCGTGCTGTATGAATGGCTTATCTATTTTAAGGCCAGAGTATAAAGAATATGCTTCTACGAGGTGCATATTAATATTTAATATCGAAGGCTATCTTATCTTCTCCATTATGCATGTAAGTTAAAAATCTTTGAGTTGCTGCGTGTGGCAAGAAGCAAATATCAAAATAACCAGCATGATCTCCAATCCCTTCCATTAAAACAAGGTTATCCATACACTGATCGTATTCAATTACGCCATCGATATATGGATTTCCTTTTAGGATGTCTTTAAACTGAGGCTTTGTTGCAAAGTATAGCTTGTAATTTGGATAAGTTTCTCTAAGGCTTCTTAGCAAAGCAGTGCATAGAAAAACATCTCCAGCAGATTCTGGCATTACAAATAATAACTTTTTAGCCATTCAAAGAATCTAGTATAAAATTCACAACGCTTTCTTTTTCATCTTCAAGATTTTTGGCGCTATAAATCTTCATAACACCATCTTTTACATATTGATTAACAAACATGGCGTCTCTTGTTTCGTCTTTAAACTCTCCAATGATGCAAATTGTTTTAATTCTTTGCATTGAAGACATTGATTTGAAACAGCTATCTAGCCCAATCAAAGCGTTGCAATATTTTACCGTAGAAAGACTATGAATGATATTATCAAAACTAACAAATTTAACATTGCTTGATTCTTGCAAGCCATACTCAGAAAGCTCCTTTTTAGAACCAAAAATTAAATAGTTGTTTTGATCGTTTATGATTTTCTTGGTTAGGTCAACTGGAATAGTCTTGGCTGGCAAATTGAAATGATTATAGACAGAGTAGGCGAAGTCGCTTCTGAAAGGGTGGATTCCGATTACGTTTCTCTTCACTGAGAAAGAATTAATGAAATTTTCTGCGATTTCGTTGCTGTCTCCACCAAAGTCTAAATCTGAATAAAATGCTCTTGGTGTTTCAGATATGTCGTCTTGATTTTCTTTAGCGTGATCAGCCTTGATGATATCTACTTGCTCGTTATGGCTATCCATATCTTTGAACTTATAGAAATGACAATTTTTAGCGCCCAAATAATCAAACATATCAGGAGCCTTATCAAAATGAGTGTGAACTATATACTCTTGATCAGTATTATTCTTAATAAACCAAAGACTCTGAAGAATATCCCCAACGCCTCCTCTTAGGTAAAATTTCATATTGCTAAAATGTATTAGGGCCTAACTATGGAAATTTCCATAAAATTAGGCCCCAATTTTGTAAATATTTATATAATTAGCGGATCGGGCAAGCGCCGGTAGAGCATTCTGCCATGTCTAGCATTTCAGTGCTATTAATAGACAACGAAGAGATTGGCTTTACCTTAGCTGAAGCTGCCAAATAAGTCTCCTCGTCAATTTCCTGATAAGGAGCCTGCTTGAAGCCGTGATTCTTAAATAGCAAGAAGCTTACGCTCTTAACATTATGCTCGTAGTTGTTTTTCAGCCAAGTCTTCAAAGATTCAAGCTCTTCTGGCTTGTAGTAAGCTGTTACAGAAACAGCATTGTCAGACCAAACAGTTTGCAGTTCCTTTACCATTTCAAGCTGCTTGATGACATCCATGTCTTTAGTAAGAATAGACCCCTCTGGAGTCTTGCATGGGAAATAAACTACAACCGTGTCTCGATTTTCAGTACCGTCGAAGTTCACAAGGAACTCGACATGATAGCCCATGTCCTTGCAGATCTGAACAAGTGCATCAGAGCTAGACATACGCACAGTGCGCATGTAATACTCGCTGAATGCGGGATGTACGCCGGGAGTGGCTCCTCCCAATAGGCTCAGCGTACCGCTAGGTTTGATAGTCGTGAGCTTAATGCTTTCAGGCCAACCACGCTGCTTGCTCCAAGCCCTATC
>Ga0129333_10003066_pt1 | contig 15619 bp, 11 predicted proteins | sample CPB6_08_DNA_FD_94474 | JGI IMG/M metagenome (GOLD analysis project Ga0129333, IMG submission 94474) | Freshwater to marine salinity gradient microbial communities from Chesapeake Bay, USA - CPBay_Sum_0.6_0.8_DNA | ecosystem: Environmental > Aquatic > Marine > Coastal | place: USA: Chesapeake...
ACAGCTTCGCCCAGAGCAGTTGTCCCGGCAGTTTTGAATGCATTTGGCTGGGTCAGAGGACGGGTAGCTGCCTTTTTCCCAGCTTTGCCGAACATGGATTCCACACCCAAGACTGCATCCAACATCCCGGCAGCAGCGCCACCCATGATGCCCGGAGCATTCTTGCCCAGATATTCCTGTGCCTTGATGGCTTGGGCTTCTGCTTCAGGACGGGACAAACCCTTCTCTTCCATCAGCTTTTGGGTGACGCTCTCAAAGATACTGCCCTTGGCTTCACCGGCTCCTTGCAGAGCACCGATGGCAAGCTTGGCAGTAAGTGCAACTGCTCCAGCAATAGCAAAAGGAGCACCTGCCACCATCGCTGTAATCCCTGCTGCGATAGCCGGGACGGACGAACCAATGCCTGATGCAATAGCTTGAACTGGAGCTTCAGTGACAGCGCCAACGCCAGACCCAATTTCAGAGAGGGTTCCTTCCTTCTCTGCCCTGCTCATGATCTCTTCCCGGCGGCGCATCTCTTCCTGCCGCTCAGGTGTCATGCCTTGCTGGATTTCTTGGGCAAGTCCTCGTAGACCACGGGCAGGGGCAGATTCAGCCCCAAAGGCTGAAGCAATAGACCCAGTAGCACCGACAAGACTTGCCAACCCAGCACGACCAATGTCTCCAATAGACATGGGCGCTCTGGGCTGCTTCTCTAGTTCCTCGGTGCTAACGCCAAAGTACCTGTCTTTGGTTGCTTTGGCAGCAGTTGCCTTGATAACCTCCGGGCTGGTCCCGTCAGGAAATTCAATGATCCGACCGTCTACCAGTTGGACTTCAATCATTTAAACCTCACTGAATCGGGTTGCCTTGTGCGTCCACTTTAATTCTTGTGTTGCCGCCAGTCCCCGGTGGTTGACTAGAGATACCTCCGGTGGCGCGACGAATTGCATCATTCATTTGCTCAGTTAAGGCTTGCTCCAATGATGCGTTCTTTGCCTGTCTTGCCATAGCAATCTGAGGCATGAAATCTTTTTGAATTTTTTGAATAATTTGAGAGCTGGCTTTTTCAGCACCATACTCCCCAGCAATACCTTGACGACTGTACTTAGCTGCCAGTTCGTAAGCTTGCTCGTTAGTGAGATTGGGGTTCTTGCTCTTGAAGTACTCAGCCAACCGGGCAAACTCAGGAGTTGCTTGAGCGCCTGCCCGACGAGCCTGCTCTCTTTGAACATCGACAATGTCTTTGTAGTACTGACCTGTCTGCTGTACTTGCGCCAAGTCTTTAAAGCCCTCTGCTTGCTTGGCTTTCAGGTCAAGTTCAAGCTTGGCAATCTCTGCCATGTGTCTACGTTGGGCTTCAACATCACCACGGGCTTCAGCACGGCGCAGGTTCTCGATCTCCGAGTTTAGCTTTGCCATGTTTAAACCCTGATCACGACGCAGAGCTTCCTGACGAGCACGACGCTCATCTGCTGCCTGAGCTTCGGCAATACGGCGACGACCAAATCCTGCCGCAAGGGAGCCAATACCACCGCCCCCACGGGTAGCCTCACCTGCATCAATCAAAGCTTGGGACAGAGAACGACCGGAAGCCGCTTTCTCTCTTTCCTCAAAGGCTCTTTGGTTGGCTTCATCCTGCTCTGCAAGCTTCTTCAGGACAGCCTCATATCCAGCCCCGGCAGGCTGCTGTAGGGCAGGGTTAGCCTTAGCTGCTTCTGCCAAAGCTTCTTGTGGGCTTTGGATGGTTGGGACAGTCATGCCTTTCAACCGCTGCTCTGCCTCTTGGAGATAGGTTGGTTGTTGTGGGGCAACCTCTTGGCGGGGGCGAACAGAGCGAGTGCGTGGCTTCTCTTCTCTCTTTTCTTCTTTGGGACGATCTTCTTCAAAAGGATTTTTGATGGAATCTGTACCGCCGCCTGCAAATGTGACAATACCGCCGCCATCAAATTTAAATATGTCGCCAACGGGAACGCTGGCAATCCCACCGCTTGCCATTTGAACTGGCTCTGGGACTCCTTCTGGCACCTGCCCTGAAGGTTCCGTCATTTGCTGGGCAAGTTGCTGACCCGCCTGTTGTTGACGAGCTTGATCTGCCGCAAGTTGATTGATGCCCTGCTCAACAGCCTTACGCTCAATCTGTTCTTTGACAGAAGCTTCCGGGGGCTGAACCTGTTCTTGTACCTTGTTTCTGCGCTGGATTTCAGTTAACGCAAGCCAAGGAGGAATCTCCGGGTTGGATTGATTCGCATACTGTATAAGAGCATCCATAGGGATCTCTTTTAAATGCTCTTGGATTTGGATGAGATTCATGGCTGATCCAGTTTAAATTTTTACGCCAAGTGCTTTTAATGCTTCAATAAGACCACCGGCTGTGGAAGAAAGCTGACCCAATGTAGACATCTGACCCGGCTGCGTAACCTGTGTAGAGATAGGCAGACCCTGCAACATGGATTGCTGGAACTGAAGCATCTTCTGTGGGTAGTCTCTCTGTGCAAGGAACTCGTTGTAGTCTGCCGTGACACCTTGCTGCTCAATTGCTCTTTGCGCTGCGCCTTGTTCTGCCAAGGTATCAACCAAGCTCTTGGCTTGGGCTTGCTCTGTGTTGAACTGCTGCATGGCTTTGTCATATGCAGTGGCATATCCTTGACCAACAGTTCTATTCATCTGATCTAGCAAGTTACGTTGAGTCTCAGTGTCCATCAACGCCTGACGCGACCCACCAAACGCACCTGCGCCGGTAGCCTTGGCAGCGTTTTGCATCTGGGTAATCTGAGACTGACGACGCAACTCATCCAGTTGTGGGTTAAGCACAGCTTGGAGATACGGATTCATGTATTGAGAGACAACGCCTTGACCCGTCATTGGCTTACCGGAAGCATCTAATGCTCCAGCAGGAGCTTGTCCTGTAAAGGATTGACCGTAGATACCGGGGAAGGAAAGAGAGCCAAGACCTTGGAAGACTTTGGATTGCAATCCTGACTCACCCGCAGTCATAGGCCCTTGATAGACCTGATACGGTGTCTCAGATAGGGCTTGGGTTTTGCCCAGCATCCCAGTGACATATGGACCAACCCATGATGAAAGGGTTGAAACGTCCGATACCGGAGTTGCTGCTTTTTCGGTTGCGCCTAGAGCGCCAATACCAGATGCTGCGGTAGTAGCCATGATTACTCCTTATGCTGGCAAATGTTTGTCTGCCTTGGAATTGACGGCAACTTTGCCTTTGCCAACTGTCTTTTTGCGTTGCTTCTGAATGCGATCCATCATGGCATAGAGCTTTCTGGCACCAGCCTCGGTGCTTCCATTGCCAAGCTCTGACACGATCCGCGCAGGGATTACAAACTCGCCATCAGCAAGACGAGCAGGCTGGCGTTCGCCAATAACAGCAGGGATAGAATCAGAAACTCCATCGCCGGGTCCTTTCAAAAGACGACCGCCATCTGAATATCCACCAAGAGAAGCAATACCGCCATGTGCCATCTTGATAACAGGCTCAGATGGATAACCTTCCATCAAACCACCTTCGGCTGCTTTTGGAGTGTAGGTGATAGGTTTAAAGTACTCAATGCCACCAGATCCGGGGCGGCGCGGGACAGTCTGACCAGACGACGTAGTAACAGTTGTCGGGATAGGGTTCTGTTCTCTGGTTGCGGTGTAGGAGGGAATGCCGCCCGTGTATCCAGAATACTTGGGTTGGTTGCTGCCTCCTAGCTGGTTTAACAAATAGGAAAGAGCAGCTATACCGCCGACTTGAGCGCCCTTGCCTTGTTCTCCACCTAAAGCCCCGCCGATAAAGTCTAGGACTTTCCCGCCGGAAGAAACAAGGTCATTGTTCTTTATTGTGTTCCAAATGTCGCTCCAACTGGAACCGCTTGATCCGCTAGATGTGCTGCCGCCAGAGTCGCCTGTAATTGTTGTGCCGCCTGTCCAATCATAGTCAGCCATGATTAACCTCTTAAAATATTGAGAATATCTTCCTCGTCGCCTTTTTCTGCCAATATGGATTGGAGTAATGCACTTATGGCATTTTCTCCCTTTTCTCCAGATGCAGCAAGTTCAGGTCCCGGTTGGGAAACGCTTAAAGGGCGATATCTTTCTTGTAACAATTCACCACCCGGCCCCACTTCTTGTCGGGGCGATCCAAACTCTTTGCCATAGTAAAAAACAGATGCCAAAGGTAGTTCTCCACCTTGGGTTTGAGGTTGTGCCGCAGGGGCAAGCGCACCAAACAAACTGGCAATTCCTGAAGGTTGGTTGACGGTAGTAACGCCACCACCTGTGCCCGTTCCAGCCCCAGAGCCTGTGCCTGCCCCGGCACCCGATCCTGTACCAGTTCCTGTACCAGTTCCCGTGCCAACCCCAGTGCCAGTTCCACCGCTTGTGCCTGCTTGTCCAGTACCTCCAGCTTGACCAGCAGAGGCTGCGCCGGGTTGAGCGGCTCCGGGTTGTGATGGCTGAGAAGAAGCCAATAACCCTTTCACATCTTTTGCATAAAGCTCGGCAGCGCTTTGATTTACCCTTGCTTCTGTTGGGCTAACACCCATTAGGTTGAAATTGTTCCTAGCAAGGTCAGTGTAGTACTTGCTGACATTAGGATCTTTGGCGTATTGCTTTAAAACAATATCTGCGTTTGGAGCATCGGTGGCGAGAGAAGCGCTAGAAATTGCCCGCGATAGCGATGTTTCTGTTTGGGGCTGCGATGCCTTTAAAGCTTGCTGGATAGACTCAAAGGTTTGACTCTCAAAAGGTTTAAACGTTTCCTTTAGAGTATCTGCCGATGGTTGAGCGCCTCCACCGCCAGCAGTGAATTGCTCGTAATCCTTTAGTGTTTCTTTAACATCTATAGGAGTTACATTGAACTTTTGCTCCGGAGGAGTTTGCTTCCATTCCTGTTCAACTTGTTTGGTGTAGTTGTCTACCTTTTCAGCAATCTTTTGGTTTATCTTTTGTTTAACTTCTGGCGGCTGTAGGTCATACCAAACCACCTTTTCATCTATATTTTTGCTTGTGTCTCCAAACTCCATGAAGACATCATTGGCAATGAATTTAAACCCATTGGTAATCTTTCCTGCTTTAAGAAGATCGTCATATTGCTCTTGGGTTATTTCTTTGCCAGTGGCTTTGTTGATTATTGTTGAGCCAGTTGGGTCAAGTTTCACCTCAAACTGATCTGCAAGCTTGCTAACTAGAGAACGAGACTGACCAAATGAAGAAGATGTGCCGGTAGAAATAAGGGAACCTAGGTCATCAAAGAAGCCGGTTTCTTTCTTTAATGTGGGCGGCAGAACATTTGCAGTTGAAGCCTCATCAAGGGTCAAGGTGTCTTTTGCACGGGCAGCAATCTCTGAAGGCACAGTTGTAGACATGGTTGCTGTGCCGTCAGGTTGTATTGTGTATAAACCTTGACCACCTTCTTTGTCAGTGATTACATATTGATCTCTGCCATCAGCATCCTTACCAACATATCTTAGGTTGGTATCCTTGGGGATGTTTTGGAAAACTTGTGGCAGCTTGCTTAGATCAAGCTCTGCCAACGCAGGACCAAACTGTCTGCCGTATTCAGCAGTTTTAAACTTAGGATCAGCAGCGGAAGCGGCGACTAGCGCAGAAGACTGGTCTATACCACTAGCAATGTAGTTGTCATATATTTTCTTGGCTTCTGGGGATAGCTCTGATTCGTTTAAAGCAACCTTGCCCTTCAATGCGGAGTCATATGCCGTTGATGCGCTTGCCAATATGCTTGGGGCAGCATTGGTCAAGGCAGTCTGTATATTAACGCCAGAGATAACTGCGTTTGTAGCTACGTTCGCCACATTACCGGCGGCATCTGCTGCGGAGGCTAGTTTCTGTCTGTCGATTGAACCTGCCAGAGAGCTTGAAACATAGTTCTTTACATTCGCATCAGCAAAGTTGCCTGCAACATTGGTAAGGACATTCTCAAGTAGTTTGTCGCTGTCCGTAGTTCCTGTCACCACAGCAGTGGAAACGGCATTTGCAATAATGTTCTTTACGTCGGCATCTGTAACCTTGCCGCCAAAGTTATTGACGGTGCTTGTGATTGAGCTTATTGCCTTATCATCAACGCCTACTGCCTTTGCCATTTCACCGATATTTGCTGACACAGCAGTACCTATGCCTGCGGTAAGCGCAGCTTTGACAGGATCACCCCCCACCGCTGCGGATAGTGCTGCACTCAATGATGCATTGATGATTGCATTTGCCGCTACTTGACTGCCAACAGTAGCTGCCAAGCTTGCTCCAAAAGCGCTTTGAGATATTGCTTGACCTATGCCGGGAAGAGCAAATGAAGCGGCAATAGCCGCCACAGGAACCAAATCTGCATACCAAGTCTGTCCCGTGACATTTCTGGTGGCACTGTAATAATTTACAAATGGTTGGTTTTTCGCATTTGTAACAGGCACCAGATTGCCAGACCCATCTGCTTTAAACAAAATAGATGCGTGTTTGTTTCCATCAATTGAGTTTGCAACAAGATAGAAGTCTTTTGTCCGGTCAGTTATTGTGTTGTAAAGACTTTCTTTGTCTAGTGCCGTTTGGAACTTGCCCCCAGACAATCTTGCAAGATATGTCTCTCCAGTGACAGGATCTGTATATTCTCTGGAGTTCTGCGCAGTAGCTCTTTCGGTAATACCCATGCCACTTTGAGAAGGCACAAACCTGACAGGCTTTACATAGTCATCATATTTAATGCTTAACTGATCTGCTGCTTTCTTAAAATCAGCGTCTGTCGCAGCTTGATTGGTCCCAACTTTAACAACGCCTGTTCCTCTGGAAGTCATGCCTTCCTGAACATTGCCCATGTCCAAACCAACAAGGGCAGGCCCACGCACGGCAGTCGATGCATCAGATTTGACGTTCCAACCAAACTTGTTCCAGTTGTCTCGATACTGCTGCTCATTAATCTTGTTGCTCTTGTATCGATCAAGAACAGCATCCAATGCTCCTTGATCAAGGATTGGCAACTTGGTGTTGGGGTCAATGTTGCCAAAAACATCGGGATTCGCACCGGAAATATTTACCGTTGGGATTGCCGACATTTTTATTGGGTCAATCTTGGAGATAGATGGGCTGACCGTTTTGATCAGATCATCAATCTTTGTCCCATTGACCGCAGTCTGTATTTGCCCAAGCAGTGTTTTAACTGCGTTGGCATCTGCATTGGTTCTTACATCACCAAGGCTATCTCTTATGGTTGATACATAGTTATTAACATTGTTGATTTCCTCGTTTTTTCTATCTATTAAAGGTTGGAACGAATCAACAAAGGTTTGGTATTTTTCTTGGGCCTTGTTTAAATTGCCTTGATTGGTTTCTACAAGCTTTTGTTGTGCGGCAATGGGAGCATAAGCAGCCTTCTCGGCAGCAACACGCGCTCTCTCAAGATTTCCATTTGATGTATCAAATGCTTTTTCTGCCGTCGATATGGATGTCTGTGCAAGCTTCTCAGCCGCCGCACGGGCTTTGTCAGAGTTAGAGTAAGCAGTTTCTACAGCTTTATTTGCTGTGTTTAAAGCTCTTTCTAAAGCAGCCCTATTCTTGTCTGTTGCAGCATCTAAATTGGATTGAGCCTTGTCCCTGTTCTTTTCTGCTGTGGCAATAGCCTTAAGAGCATTTTGATACGCAGCATTTTTCTCAAGATACTGCCCGGAATCTAGGTACGCCCTAGCCTCGTTCAGCTTTTTCTCAGCAGCAGCCAAAGCTGTGCTGGCATTCTTGTAACCACTGTTGGTCGTTAGATATTTTTGATTGTCAAAGTCTGACTGCAAAGACTCAAGCTTTTTGACGGCATCGTTGAATGTCTTTTGTGCAGTATCTAGCGCGGTTTTGGATGTCTTTGAATTGGATAAAGCGGTGTCGTAGGCGGTCTGCGCGGTCTTGACTGCGGTAATTGCTTTCTGTACATCTGCCAGTTTTACAGCGGTGTATGCCACGATATATCCTTTACTGGGTCAGATCATAGAAAGACAAAGAGCCAACACCACTTCCCTTGGTTGCACCATCCACCGTGCGAACTGCAAGCGTGTAAACGTCACTCGTGCCAGAGATAGATGCGCCAAGCTGCAAGTCCCAGTTGTATCCCGTAGGAGCAGCAGTGTCTTGAGTCCCTCCGCTACCGGTCGATGTAATGTAATCCGTTTGCACGATGGTGCCCACATTAGTAATTGCTGTAGCGGCAACATCAAACTCCACATTACTGTCTGTCGGAACCGTTGCCGCCCATGTAGCACCCGTCAATGTTGGGTTCTTTAGAAGAGCTATCTCATAGTTCTGATTGGTCAGGGGCAAGAACTGCACCCTGTTAGGCAAGACTACTGCCCCTGTACGACCTGCTGCCAAACGGATAGACACGATGGGGTAGAACGTCGCTGCCGTATCGATGTTGGTAAAGGCTGTGGTGCGTCGCGCCACATGGTCTATGGATATTTGCTCAAACCCGCCCTCAGACACCACCGAGCAGCAGATAGCCTTCATAGACGCTGCCAGCGCAGAGGATGTGCTTATCTCGTACCGCACGGGCAGAATAGCCGTGGTCATGTAAACGGAGGTGATGTCGTTTGCATTTTGGAACGTATGGCAGACGATGTACTCGCCGTCAATAATGAAGCCACAACGAACTGAACCCACACCCAACCATTCAAAGTCCATCCACAGAATCTGCGCCTTGGATGGGTCCAGCGTTAAACCGCTTGCCCCAGTGCCGTCCAGCTTATCGCCGTTCCAGCTTGACTGATTAACTGTGCGGATGTCGCTGGGTGTGCCGGGTGTAGGGGTAGAGCTTGAGCGCAGGACGAATGAATACACGCCATCCACACGCTGGAAGAACACGCCGTTATTATCATTGTAGTAACCAACCCGCTGGGTCAGGTTGACGTTCTGACTGCTGTCCATGACAAAGGTCGCCAAGACAAGCAAGCCTTTGCCCGGCTGGTATGGGAAGGATCTATAGGACTGCCGTTTAACTGATCCCACGCCCCCAGCGGTCACCTCCATCTTGACCGCAGCTTCGTTGGACAAGTAGGTTGTTGTCCCTGTCCCGGTTGTAGCTACATCAAACTGGTTGTCGGCAGCATATCTGTTCTGGCTGTCAAAGAGGGTGTATGGCTGGCTTACCCGAAGCCGCCCAAAGGCATCTGTGTTGGTGCCACCAATCGATACCGGCAATGTGGATGTACTAGCCATAAGTTGAGCGATGAATTGATCGAGCGTGTTGAAATACAGGCGCAGAATGCTGTTTAACTGGTTGTGGTACTCCTTGTTGTATACATCAGGCGCATAGGGCAAAGCTGGAGCCTTTGTTGGGTAAAGCTCCAGCGATTCTGTAATAACAATTTGTGTACTCATCTGCGCCCATCAGGTCTGATGTCCAGCCTTGGAGAACCAAGCTGCCATGCCACTCCAACGTCAGTGGAGCGAAGTTCCAAAGTTATCTGCCTTCCTCTGACCCGCGTGTAAATCTGCCCAGTGAATTCCTCAATGGGTAGCGTTGCTGTTCTTGCAATCTCTTTGCTTGCATAACCACCAACGGACGGAGGAGTTGTGTATCCCGATCCTGAGTTCTTCATCGGCTTTAAATACATGGTCGCCGTTGGGCTAGAAGCTGTTGATCCAACAAAGGTGAGGTCGGGCAACACCCGCCAGACAAACGAGAAGTTGTGCCCATCATCCAAGTCAAATTCAGCAGAGTTGATGTATGCCTCAATTGGAACCGTCGTGCTGGTCTCCTTGTTGTCGTTGCCGACTTCATGGATAACCGTGTTATGGATGTAGGTTGTGGCAATCGGACCCTGCTGGTAAGGCGAGTCAAGCCATGCAGTCCTGCCAAGGTCTCCGTAGTACCAGATGTCTTCCAAGTAGTTGTACACAACGTACCGATCAATCGCGGTAGAGCCTGCCGTGCAGTAGAACCACCAGACCTCGTTAAAGCCCTCGTTCGTCCCGGCGAAGATTTGGTCAGCTTGATCTAGATTGATGTCGCTGTAGATGAACTTTCTCAAGTCGCAACGCAAGGTCTGAACCCGACCGTCGTATTTGTAAAACTTATCCACACCCATCCAGAAAGTCGTACCACTTGCCAAGGCAGTGGCGTTTTGACTAATGATGGACAGGTTGTCTCCAAGCAATTGAGTGCCCCACACAATCGGTGGGTTGACATATTGCAAGGAATACAAAGACACATTGGTCCAGACCAGAATCTCCTGACGGCTTTGGAGGGCAGTCACAATCTGTGAGCCATGCGAAAGCCTAACGCTACCCGCTTGGTTGGTTGCTGATGGAGTCCAGTTGGTAACGCTTTCCTGATCTGACCACCTGACCAACATGGGGTCAAAGGTCGTCCCAAGATAATCATTTGCCCCAAAGCAAAAGGTGAACCGGCTGACATCAGAAACGGTGATGTAGTTTTGCTGTAGCGGTACATTCGATGCCCCGCTCAAGTCTTCCACTGCAATCGCTCTGGTGGAAATCCTGTGATCCCCGGACTGAGTGCCCGTTGTGGTAATCGGTGTTCCCCCGGCGGTTGCGGCTAGGTTGCAAGTGGTCCCTGATACGTTGACTACATAGTAGACAACACCGGGCAGAAGACCCGTAGGCAGACTGCCTGTGGTCGTTAGGGTAACTGCCATCCCATTTGTATATGTGGCTCCAAGGGTCACTACAGCAGGGCTGGCAATGGTGATGGTTGCCGTTGTGCCGAATACCCCGACCGTCGCGTCCCAGTAATAGAGAGATCCACCGCGTGGTCCAAAGACAAGGTCTTCACCAAAGTTGGTCTGGCTCCAAAGGCGAAGCGCCTGATTGGATGGAGTTCCAATACCCCAAGAACCAAATCCCCATTCTCCTGCGCCCCATCCAGTGATGGGAACCGCAATCTCAGAACCTATGTTGATTTGGTAAACAGCCTGAACCGTGCCGCCACCGTTAGTCACCGTGGAAGTCGCCTTTGCGGTGACCGTATGCTCCCCTGATTGAGAGCTACCGATGGCAGAAATAGCTGTGCCGCCGGGAGTGGCAGCTAGGTTAAACGTGTAGTTCGAGGTGTTTACAACGTAGTAGGTCGTGCCCGCAACGAACGGGGGAGGCAAAGATCCTGTGGTGGAAAGAACAACCGGGGTGTTGTTTGCTAGTTTAAATGATGCAGAAAACACCGCAGGGCTTGCCGCCGCAATGACCACCTCAGAAGACATTGCAATGGTGTAATCATTACCACTGATGGAGAGGATCTCATGCTCTCCAAGAATGGTCAGGTTCCCTGTTGCAGAGCTTCCATAGAATGTTACAAAGTCGCCAACTTGATACCCACCGTTTGCGTCAGTAACGGTGATAGTAGAGGAGTTATTGGTCGTGTCAAAAGGATTGGTCAGTGTAATTGACGACCTGATGGGGGTAACGTCGTAATATTCCCCACCCTGAGAGATGTAGAACTTCTTGTTTGTCCCAAGGCTAATCAGGTTCACGCCACCCAGCGTTGACCAGTTCCACAGAGAACGGCACACGCCATCAAACTTGTTCTCAGAAATTCTTTCCCATCCCCCAATTTTCTCAGGAGTGCCTTGGCGAAAACGGACCTTGTCACAGTCATACCAACCATTCTCATTGGTATATCGTGTGTTCTCCCTGTTTACACCTGCCTTGAAAAGAAGTTTCTTTAATGGCATTTCATTTCACCGATTCGTATTGGGCGTAGCATTGTTTGAGGGCGGCTCTGAGGTCGTCGGCTTCTCTAGCGATCCTGACAAGAAACTCTCCATCCTCTCGGTAAAGCTCTTTTGCGGTACATCCACTTTGTCTAACGCCGGGAGTACTGGGCACGGCACTGCCTTCATTGGGACGGGCTTGACGGTCGCGCACGATGTTAGCCAAAGCGGTATTACGAGCATGAATATTCTTGAGTTCACGGTCTTTTTCCTGCCTAATATTATCCGCAGCTTGTTGCCAATTCTGCTCTTTTTCCCTAGCTTTCTCAACCTCTTCGGTGTACTTGACTAGGGAGTCTGCCCGTTCTTTGTCCCATTCCTGCCGGACCTTAGCCTGCCCCGCCTCGTCGCCCTGCCAATGACCCACGCCATAGGCAAAGACGACCGCCAGAACCGATCCAGCTATGAAGTACGGGTTCATTTTGGCTTGGTGCCTTCCAGCTTTTTGTGGACCTTAACAGTTTTGCAAATCTGCTTCTTGGTCTTGGCATCATCGATGCAGACCTTCTTCATCTCGCCGCCAGCAAAGGCAACCAGCGGGACAAACGCAATAAGTGCAACGAGCTTCTTCATTATTCAATCTCCGGGTGAGGGGGTTGGACAGGACCGGGCTTGCCCTTATACCCAACCACCACTTGCGGGGCAGAGGATATGGGGTCAATTGTCGGCTCTACGCGTTTAACCGGGGCAGGAGGAGTAGGCTTGTCCTCCCGCTCTTCCTTGGTGGACAGACCGGGTGGTGTAAACGCAGGTAGCGCATCCTTGCCTTTGACTGCCAAGAGCGTGGCAAGACTGCCCAAGATGTACTTGGACATGGCTGAGAGGATCAAGAAAAATTGCTTATCTGCCGGTGCCATACCTGACATGGGTTGTGTCACAAAGACAACACTGTACAGGCTGATACCCACCATGATTACCACGGTGAAACAAAAGGTGATTGCAATGCAGAACTTAATTACCGCATCGTGCTGTTCCTGCGTCATTGCAAGGAACTGGCTTATCAGCTTTAATGGGTTCATCTTTCATGTCCTCTGGCTTGGTCAGTTGATCCGGGCAAGTTCCTGTGGCTGAACAGTAGGGGCGTTTACACTCTTTCTTTTCCCAGTTCTCAGGGTCCTGACAAGGGTAGCGGAAGTGTTCCCCGCACCCGAATAGGCTAAATGCCAAGAATACGGCGAATACGCGCATGTTGTAGCTCCCTGTCATCCATCCCCTTGGTGCCGCCATTGATCCTCTTGCTCAAGGTTACAAAGTCCCCTGAGTCGGCAAACCTATTTAAACCATTGCTTTCCCAAAACCAACATGCGCTCTGGGCTGCACCCTCAAAGGTCTGCATGTATTCATAGGCTTCCTGAACCGTGATCTCAAGACTCATGGCGAAATTTCTATAATTCTCAGCGCCAGTAAGCTGAATAATTCCTCGTCCGGCGTGTAACCATCCATCTCCAGAGGCTTCGTCCCGGTTGCCCATGCGATTGGCATAGACCCTATTGGCGATGGCTCTGGGATTCTTTTCGTACCTTTTGGCAGTCTCCAAGTCCGGGAAGTACTTGGGGAAGGTCTTGAGAAGACCTGCTGCCTTGTAGTTTAAATTCTCAGAGAGATACACAAACCCGCCAGATTCATGATGGCATTGGGCTAGGAAGGCAGCTACCCGGACGGGCGTGTTGATGTCATAGTCATCCAGAAGCGTCTTGCCGTTTAACTCTTTCTGGAGTCCAAACAGAGCGTCATGCCATTGTTCTGGATACTTGGTATGTGGGGCAAACTCTTTAAACTGCTTTAAGGTAAGCATCATTCCCCCATCAAAATCTTGGCGCGTAGATCACGCATTTTCTTTATCTCCTCCACAGCTATTACCGTTGCATTGTGCATATCAAGGTATGCCATGCCCAGAAGAGGTATTGCAATCACGAAAGTCAAAGCCATTATGGCGAGACATATGACGATAACCCACGGTACGTCTGACTCGTTCTTATCATTATTAGAACGCCCCACATCCACGCCGTTACGAACAGGATTGCCCCAATCCATGTTGCCAGTGCCTTGACTTGGTTTATTGCCCTTCTGCGTCGCCATAATATTACTTGTGTCTTCCGCATCTCTTCAGCAAGAGCTTGGTTTTGCTCTATAACGATTTGCTGCCACATTTTCTCGAATCTCGTCCAGACATCTCCTAGCTCTGGCGGGGTGTTATACACCATCATCTCCCGCACGGTTGCCAACATTGCATCTAGCTGCGTCCTGATTCTGATTCTGCGTAAGGCTCTGATTGCTACGGACTCGGTGCCCTTGTAAAGCTTCTTGGCGTTTCCTTCTTCTTCTATGAACGCCTGCATTAACTTTTCATACTCCCCAACAAAGACCGCAAGGTGATCCCATACATCGTTTAAAGCATCGTTTGGGTGAGAGTTTGCTACCTTCTGGACTCTCTTTACCTCTTCGTTGTATTGCCTCGTTTGCTCTGGGCTTGGAGAGGTAATCTTGTGGTATTGATTTTTTAAGTCTTTAAGAACATCTCCTACCTCTCCTGCCGTTGACTTAACTTCTTTGTAAAAAGCTATTCCTCTCTTGGCAAGGTCTATCGCTGTTGTCGCCGCCTTGAAACATGCTGCAATCGTGATCGGGTCCACATTGTCTTCCCCTTATTGATCCTGCCACTGCGAAGTCTGCGGGGTGAAGTTTGCGGTGTAACGGGCGACGCCTTTGGTAATGCGAAGGTCGTCGATATATCCAATAAACTGTCTAGAAGCTGGCACTTGCGCCCCTGTGCCAACATACAACCTCGCAGAAGTTGAGCTGCCAGAAATGTTATTGATGGTGCTGTATGTCGCAACGCTTGTTCCATTGAAGTAAACGGTAACAGCTGTGCTTGTCCTAACAACAGCAATATGCGTCCATGTGTTCAAAGACAAATTAGATGAGGCAGAAACACGACCGGCATCATTATCGATATACAGCAAAGTTCCTGATGTATTAAGTTCTAAGTTCCAATCTACATACCCTCCTGACAATCCGTAACCGACAATTCCGGCGGCAGTGTTAGTAAATGCAGTGGGGTATACCCAAAGCTCAATAGTAAACTGCCCTGTCCCAAAAAGAAGGTTAGGCTGATTTGGCGGGCTGATTGCATAGTTTCCGTTTGTCGCGGGAAAGCTCATACTTGTTCCACCAAACTTGCTCTGCGTCGTGCTGATCTGCGCATTGCCCACAGTCTCCAGCACGTTCTTGCCAGTCGAGTCTACGATGCCTGCGTTGGTGTAATTAAGTAGGAGCTGACAAGTTCCTGAAGACACCGAGGTTGTAGGCGGTGTGGTGGGTATTGTTAATGTTGAAGACGATGCGCTGTATGCGCCAGAACCTGATATAAAACGATGCCCACAAACATACCCGGTAAATGCTTCCGTACCGTTTGCTTGAGCGCCAATAATCATTGCTGTTCTTGTTGTTGGTTTTGTAATTGCGTTTACGGCAGTTGCAACTCTTGTTCCGTTTATGAACAAAGCTAAATTATTTGAAGTATCCGTGGCAAATACAATCCAATACCATTGATTTAAAGGTCTGGAAACAGAATCTGTCAAGAATGCAACAGAACCAGTACCGTTGTTATAGGCGACATAAAAATTGTTGCTTCCATTGTTAAGCGCGATAGCGTATTCAATACCCGTGGAGGTGCTCCAGTTCCAAGTAGTGCCATACTTACCAAAAAAATGTTGTGCTGAATTTGTTGTTGTCGGATAGACCCATGCTTCAATAGAGGCATTTACGCCCCCCATATCCATTAGGTTTGAGCTATCCGTAAAAGTCAAATAATCCCCTGTGCCATCTACATACCCACTACCGCCAATAGTCTGCGGCGTGTATGCAACAGTCGGGTAGAACGGGCTGAAGGCTTGGACGGAGGGTGTGCTAACTGTTGTGAT
>Ga0129333_10003067_pt1 | contig 15619 bp, 12 predicted proteins | sample CPB6_08_DNA_FD_94474 | JGI IMG/M metagenome (GOLD analysis project Ga0129333, IMG submission 94474) | Freshwater to marine salinity gradient microbial communities from Chesapeake Bay, USA - CPBay_Sum_0.6_0.8_DNA | ecosystem: Environmental > Aquatic > Marine > Coastal | place: USA: Chesapeake...
CAAACTATTATCCAATTATGATGGTGATACTGGTGATATCCTATTTATCTATAATGGAAGTCCTATGAGGATGAAAGCAAGATTTACAGGTTACGATACTTGTGAGATGAAACCATCTCTCAAAGACCCTTCGAGAGATGATAAGAAAAAGAGAGCAATGGAAGCAAAACAAAGACTTTGGTATTTATGTACAAACACCAATGATTTCAACGATACTCACCAAACTTTAATTAAGATTAAATGTCACGAATTTGATAAATATGGGCGTATTCTTATTACTGCCTTTAGGGATAATGAGGAATTATCTATTAATCAACAGATGATTAATGAAGGTCACGGATACGTTTATAATGGAGGTACTAAGAATAGCCAGTTTTAAGTAAATCTTCTAATTCTGCCTTTTTTAATTTAGCCAGTCCCTTTAATTTTGGATTTTTATTTTTAAGGATTTTGATTAATTCATCTTTTGTTTTATTTGATTTTGGTTTTTTAATTAATTCATCTTTTTTATTATCAGTTCCATTTAGAATTGCTTGTAATTCAATTTTAGTTTTAGTGGCAAGATTTTTCATATCTGGATATTTAGCTAAAATAGCGATAATTAAATCTTTCTTTAATAAAGACTTTCCTTTCACAACCTCATCTGGTGTTTTAATGTTAATTGTTGAATTAAATTTATATTTTTTCTTTAATTTTTCATAATATAATTTTTCCAATTCATTACGAGTATAATTATTAGTAAGAATTTTTAATTTCTTTTTGAGTTCATCATCTGTTAAATTCTTTACATTATGAATATCACGAATAACGTCAGAAACACCTGATAATTTTATCTTATCAGGGATACTTGTATCATCTTCTATCTTATTAATAATTCTTGCATAAACTAAGACACGGTTACCTTTAGCAAAAGAAAAACATAAATCTTTAGGATTTACATTATCTAATTTACAAGTTACTTGATTCAAACAAAAACCCTCATCTTTTCTTAAATTCCAATTATATTTCATTAAAGAACAAGGGGATACACTTTTATTTTTAACTTTATTTACCTTCGCAGGGTCGTCTGTTGATGATGTCCAACCATTATAAACATATCTATTATCATTACATGTAATACCAGCTATTGAATGTCCAGCTATTCCACTATTATAATTAGATATTGTAACAGCATCTAATTTATATTTATGACCATTAAGAGTAATAATATCTTCGTAAGTGTCTAAGCCTTTAACCTTAAAATTGGGGTCATTTGGAGTTTTTTCTAAAAACTCTACGTAAATACAAGGATTGTATAATTTATCATGTTTTAATATTATTATATCTGGAACATCCCTTAATATTTTATCAGTTTCCTTATTTACTTCATTGATCCTTTTTCGTGTTGTAACAACATTTAAATAATCATTTCTATTTTTTAGAACCTTTCTGAGTATATTATTTTCGTTTTTTATTATAAATTCATTATCTGAATTTACATAATATTTTCCTTTTTCATAAGTTACATCAAGTATGTTTACGTTTAAGTATTTAAAAAAAGTGCCTATATATTCATGACTACTCCATTGATAACTATTATTTTTGTTTATTTGTTTCCAATGATGAATAATTTCTTTATTATTGGTGTTTTTAAGCATCTTAAATAAAATTATTTCAGGTCTAATTTTATTGAAAAATTCTTGAACCTTTGTAGGTTGATTATAATACTTCACTAATATTGCTTTTAATATCATTAAAAATGAATTTGATTTATCCCATTTTTTAGAAACTTTAATCATAATGTTACGAACATATTGACTATAAAGAGCTATCATTAAAATAGCATTAAACCAACAAGTACCACTAAATTGTGGAATAACAGATAAATTTAAACAGTTATCACTCATATTCTATAAATAAATAATAAAAAACAAAACATTGGTATTTAAGAATAACCAATTTTAATAAGTCCCAATACAAATAAGATCAATAGGAGTAAGATAAATAATGCTATAAATGAAAAGATGATTATGAAATAATAAAAGAGAAATGATTCTAATTTACCATAGCCACATTTGCAACCTTTTCTCATTATATTTAAATAAGCCAACATTCGAATTAACATTACAAATGTTATGAAATATACAACAGTGGTTATAACATAGATGGGTGTATATTTATATATATAGAAATAGCAAGCCTTATCACCTATAATAAAGAAAAGGAGAACCATGATATTGAAAATTAAGTTGAAAATAAACCATTCCTTTAAAAACCTCTTTTCTGGTATATCAGCACATTGACATCCCAATTTCTCTATATTTACCAAACTTATAATGATTAAGATATTGAAAACTAAGGTTAAGAAATAAGACGCATATATAAATTTATTATAAGTAGGACAAAATTTATTCTCGATTACTGTTTTTATTTTAGGATTATTTATTTGCATTTCCATTTTTCTATATTATTTAGGAGACAATAATTTATTTCATAAATTTGAAACCAGTTGTAATTAAAAAAATTAATCCTAATAAGATGAATAAAGCAACAATGGAAAACATAATTACCAAATACCAGAATAAGAACTTCTCAATATTTCCATAACCACATTCACAACTATTTCTCATTATACGTAAATAGAAAAGAAGACGGAATAACATTATATAATTAACAACTGCAAAGATTAACATTAGAATATAAAGAGAATTTCCATTTATGAAACGATAATAACATGGCTCACTTCCTAATAAAAAGAAAAGGAATAATGAAACTTGGAAAACTAATGCAAATATAAACCATTCCTTTATATAATTCTTATTTGAGATATTTGCGCATTCGCAATTCGACTTTTCTATATTAACCAAACTTGTTATAATTAATGATATAATAATGATTGATAATACAAATGATACATAAAAACTACGATTACCAGATTTACAAGCAGATTCGGTTAATTCCATCTTAATAATTGACATAGATTTTTATTTTAATCTCTTTATAAAGATCGAGTATTTACGCACGACTTTCAAGAAATCCTCAAATGTTTTTATTTTTTTATAACTTAAGGATCGTCTTATTTTATTATATTCATTTTGATATTTCTTCCCTTTTTTACTATCTTTAATGGTTTGTAACACAAATAGATGGGTTAAGTGACTTCTATAAAATGCGATTACCTCCTTATTACATTCATTATAGAGACATTCGAAATAATTGCGAAATAATGGGGTTTTTACAAAAGCCTTCATCGCTTTTATTGTTTTTATATTCATATAAAACTCTTTCGTAAACTCCCTATTTATTTCCTCTCTGTCTTGAGATCTACATTTATTATCTATACAACCTCGTTTTTTATTACCTTGAGCGTTTTGATAATAATATTGACCTCTCACCTTCTTAATATTTGTATATATAAATGTCGTTTGATATGATAAATATAAGAAATACTTAATTCTTCTATAAAAACTATTATATTCAATAAGCGCTTGTTTAACATTCTTGGTTGCAATTGCTTTTTTATAAGGATTTACATTTAATTTCTTAAAGGTCTTTAATGCAAGACCTGTCTTCATTGATAATAAAACCTTTAATAAACATTGTTGAATCCTGAAAAATGATTTCTTTCGTCTGTTTAAAAAGGCCAATAGTTTATTATTCTCTTCGGTATCATCAATTACAATTGCTTTACCCTTTTTATAATCTTTATATATAATCGAGATATATGTACCATAAAGATTATTTTTAGTTAATTGAATCTTAAATCGTTCATTCAGTTTATAATACTTCATATACAAATCGTGAGTCTTATTTACCCCCTTTACTAAATTCATATGTGATCTATATTTATTTACAAAAAATATTTATAGGTATAATAAAAATAATTGATTTTTCATTAATATGAACGCGTATGTTCCCACAAAAAACATTTGATGGCTCTGCCCAAAAACTCTTCATATCCAATTTTCTGAATAAATCATTCATATACCAATCAGGCGCTACATTAAATGGTAAATAATTTTCATATAATTTCTTCGCTGCTTTGAGTCTTATTAAATAAAATTGAGCTAATTTGGTTCCACCATGACATTGATTAGTTATTTCATTAGATTTTGGATATACATAAATTCCTTCTTTTATTTCACCTTCTTCATATTTACGCCAAGCATTGTCAAATATAACATCCCAGTCCGGATACATATCATTTAATTGTTTTATATATAAATCTAATCTTTCGGGAATATTTTTTCCCAATATCATATTATCTTCCATTATTACAGCATATTCATGATTATTTTCAACAATGTCTTGTAATGATAAATAATGCTTATAAGTACAGCTAATAAGACCTTTTGACATTTGTTGTTGGGCATTTGTTTGTATTCCATTTGAGTAATATGTAAGACCTGGAGAAACTATCTCTTTTATTAAATCGTCAGTAATATATTCACCGTTTGGATATATATCATCCACGTTACATCATCATTATTTACATTTGAATCTTCAAAACACTTTAACATCCTATCTCTTCTTTCTTGATTTCCATTATGTATTAAATAATATTTCATTTATTTAAAAGGTACAAAATTAAGTTTTAAGTATTTTTGCGAAACAGCAATCCTCACCTTTGGCGTTTTTACGTAAAAATGGATATTTAAGATTTATACAGCGACCATTGACGGGTCTTCTGGGTGCTGGACAAGTGGGTTTGTTTGCGATGGCTTTTTTAACACCTGGAGGAGGTTTTTTATAACAACATTCATGACCTTTTGTATTTTTATATATATAGATATAGCCAGGAGTTTTACAATTGCCATTTACTGGACGACGCTTTACTGGACATGAGTTTCTTTCTTTTTTATTTGCAACACCCTTATTAACATTGATTTGCTTTAGTCTTTCCTCTGCTGATGATGCGCTTATTAATGATGATTTGGAATGTGTTTGAGGTGAGGATGATTCATTTGTCCATAAATAATAATCAACCGATACCTTTGATAATAACATTTCAATCTCACTAATGACCTTCTTTTTATTCACCATAATTTTATCATAAATAAGTTGATCACAAGTTTCCACCATTCTCGATACACCTATATAATTATGAATAATAACCTCGCGTTTTAATGTTGGATGATCCATAGGTATATCGCTATGAGATTTAAAGCGAACGCAACGACCTTCTATTTGCTCCTTTGCTGATGAATTCCAAACCGGATCTATTTGATGAAGATGTTGAATATGTTTAAAAGAAATTCCTTCTTTTATAGATGGAGATCCTAATATAACCCTTATTATTTTACCATCCATATTATTGGTTGAATTTAATACAGACTTCACCTCTTGTTTTTCCTTATCATTTAAAGAAGCATCCCATAAAACAAATGTCTTATTTCTCTTAGAGCCAGTTTTTGTATAATTGCTCCAACCCTTTGATAATAAGTATTCGGCTATTAAGGACAAACAATATTGAATAAAATTGGAATAAATGACGTGCTTTCCTGGTTGTTGTAATAACTTAAATAAGACCTTTAATTTGGGAGCATATTGCTTTAAATCCTTAAATATAATATCCTTTTTACTCTTGTCATATAAAGAAATGGATATTTGTCGTTGTTTCATACAAAAGGTATCTGATTCTGAAAAATCATCATCTATATCATCCATTCCAATATCAAGTATTTTTTGTTCCTGCGGACGACTTAGTTTTATTCTGATATTATCAGTTATCACTTTAGGAAAATCACTTCTGTCCTTTAATTTATAAAAACTAACTTTGCCTTTGATTAGATTTATGAAATAACCCAAATTTAAGCCCTTTTTATTTATATCAGCATCTGGACGTAAATTTAAAACTAATTGAATAAACTGGCCATAATTATCAAATACAGGCGTTGCTGTTAATAAGAAGAGTTTACAAGATTTATCTGCAAGTGTGGTAATTAAGCGCAGAATGACAGCATTTATGGATTTTGTTTTTTTGTCAATTACCTTTGAGGCCTTTATTTTATCTAAAACTTCTATGGGTATTTTTGATGCTATTAGGTTATGAACTTCATCAATAATAATAATTCTATTTTTAGTGAGCTTTTCAATGGTGTATTTGTAATCCTTACTATCCAATAAAACCTTTCTTAAGCGCTCATAGGAGACAATCTCATAATTAACATTTATAGCTTTCATAAATCTCTCTCGAATCTTGTCTTTATCCTTCGATGGGGTTCTGGGATTTATAAACATCGAATAATCTTCTTTTGATATATATCGATTTAAACCACAGGTCTCTGATATTAATTCATCAATAAAATTAGTTTTTAAACGCGCTGGTAAAATTACAAGAGCTTTCATCTTTTTATCTTTTTCCATAATTGTTTCAGCAATTGTAATGGAGGTACAAGTCTTTCCTGTACCTATTCCATGAAACAAAAGCATCCGATCAATATTATCATAATTATCATTGATATAGGTTGATAAGAATACTTGTTGTTTAAGTAGTTTACCTGGTTTTTCCTCGAAGTTCTTAAACGTTTTATATTTTTTATAAATATTGGTACGTATCATTTATCTATATAAAGTTTTGATTTTTATTTATTTCTATAATGAAAGTTATAACAAATGTTACGAATGATTTATTTATTAAATTACAATACTCATCATTGAAGAAATTTCTTAAAAATGATTTTGAATTTATCGTTTTCAATGATGCAAAGGCATTCAATGATTATACGAATGATGGCGATGTAACAATAAGACAGAAAGTTATAGATGTTTGTAATGAATTGAATATTACTTGTATTAATTTGGATAATGATAGTCATAAATCTATTCAAAGTGGTAGTCATAGACATTCAATGACCTTAAATGAAATTCTAAAATACCAACTTTCAAATCCCGATAAATATCTATTATTGGATGCTGACATGATACTAATAGATGATTTGGATGTTAATAAATATCAGAATAAATCTGCAGTTGTATTACAAGAAAGAAATGGTGGAATTATATACGCATGGCCTGGATTATTCTATTTTGATACAACTACTGCTACCAATCTTGAATTATTTAATTGGTATGTAAATTTCGGTGTTACAGACACTGGCGGTATGACTGAGCTATGGTTAAAATCTCAGATGATGGATGGTGAAAAGGTTCCATCATCAAATGACCTACGATGGAAACGTGATGTCGATTATAATACATCAAAACTTTATTTTATAAAACATTTATGGTCGTTAACTTGGGATGAAAATGAACTTCCTGATAATTTAAAAGGAAATAATGATCTTATTACATTCCTTGAAAATGATAAAAGAAATAAGAATGGTAAATTTTTTTGTGAGATTTATGATGATGTTTTTCTTCATTACAGAGGAGGTGGTTGTAACTGGATGGGTGAAGGTATGGAATTTCATAAAAATCAATTAGAAAAATTATGTTAAATAATTCATTTCAAAAATTTTCCTGATTTATCAAAAGGGTTTAGTGAATTTGACTATTTAATAAAAATAATATTTTATCTTAGATAAATAGAAATTATGGGTGAAAGATTACAAGAATTATGTAGTAGGATGTTTAATGAGGGTTATACCTATGCTTCATTTCAAAATATTGGTAACGATGATATTGTACTTATGCCCCCTTTAAAAGAAGGAGCAAAACCTGATAGTGGTTTATATTTCTCAAAATTAAAGAAATTTAATAAAGATTTGGGGTTATCAAACAGTAGCGAAAGGGCAAAAAGCAGAAGTAATGAGGAGTTCGTTTACCCTGAATGGTATAAATTTATAAAAGACGAGGAGTATAATGTTAGTGATTATGAAAAGAAAGGTATTATTTTTGCTAAAATTAATGAAAGTAAATTAAAAAATGTTAAAAATATAACACCTATAACTGCTTCTGGTTTTGATCGTTTTTCATTAGTTCCCTTATATAATTGGGGTGCCGTAAAAGATGAATGTGGAATTATTGTAAATGATATGAGATTTATCAGAGATAAGGGATGGGATATACCTCAATGTGTTATATGGAATACCGATTGCTTGGATGATTACAAGATTTTTAGTAATACTGGTAAAAGAATATCATATAAGGAAGTTAAATGTGAAATTAAAAATATGAATCCAATAGACCAAGCAAAAAAACTTATAGAAGACTTTGGTAAAATGTTAAGTTTTTGGGATAAAAAATAAAGGACAAAAAATTCTTGTCCCCCCCTTCAGGGATTCCAGCAACACCATCACTCCCAATTAGTAAACGAGGCACCCGCTCTGTACTTCTCAATGTCCGCGTCCACTTTCACTTTGGCCTTCTGATAGTTATTATGCTTTTTGAAGGCTTTGATGAGTAGCTTGCGTCCATCGAGGGCGACTTGAGAGTGGTTATAAACACACTCCCTTTCGAAACAGAGCAGATGATAGCGACAGGTTGGCATCGACGGTTTGTAATCTTCCATATAGAGAGCCATTTCCTCAGGCTTGATGAGCTGACTTAGGGTAAGTCGTTCTTCGAAGGTCTTGTAGTGGCGCTCCCGGCAGGCAGAGTTGACACAGACAACGTTTTCTTTACAGTAATTCGTCATTTGGGTGATAGTTGAATGTAATGAAAGCAATCATTTTTTTTGATAATGGTTAGTTTTTAATACAAATTTGCCATTAAAATGAAAATAAAAAATGAAATTTATTTTGAAGTAAATATTTACATATCATAATGTCAATCAACGAAGCTGTTAAGAGTTATCTTAAAGAGAATCCTGAAACAAACAAATCTACTTTTATCAAGATGATGGGTGATATCTTTATTACAGTTAAGAATTCGATGAAGGATGGAAAGAAGGGAACAAAAGGAGGTTTTAAAGGTGGTATAATGGAAAAGCCTGAAAAAAAATTGAATGCTTATCAAATCTTTATGAAAGAGCAGATGCCGCTGCTTCAAAAGCGAGAAAATGAAAAAGCCGAAGGAGAAATAAAGAAAAAACCGAAAGAACTTATGTCAGAAATCTCCGAAATGTGGAAAATGCAAAAATAAGGGTATCATAAACTGATATTATAGAAATAATAAAAGTTGGCTTTTTATTACCAGAGATAAAAATCTAAGTTTTTGGACAAAGAAAAATTTTATTTTTTTTGCGACTTCACATTTTTTGCACAATTTCACATTTTTTCTGATAACAACTTCTGATTGTAGATATTAATATTGACATCAGAAAATTAAAACTTCACAATTTTAATTTAAAAATTAAGTGAGACATAAAAAATAGTAATAATGAGTTCGAATACTAAGACACATTCTGATGTTAGAAAAGTAGGTTTTTTATGTGAGTTTTGTAACAAAAAATTAGCATCAAAGTTCTCATTGGACAGACACAAACTGGTCTGTAAAAAATGTGAAATTAATGACAAAAATACTATTCGAAATGTAGAAAATACTATTCAAAATTTCGAAAAAGCTATTCAAAATTTCGAAAACGCTATTCCACAAGTAAATAAACGATTTAATTGTAGAAAATGCAACAAGCCCTATAATACATTAAAATACTTAAATGATCACGAACCGAAATGCAAAGGAATAGGATCTTTGACGTGTCCACGATGTATGAAAACATTTAGCTCGTCTGGAAATAAATCGAACCACATAAAAAGAAATAACTGTAAGGCACGAAGTATAATATATGCTAATACACCACATACAAATATAACAAATAATAATATAACAAATAATAATATTAACACAATTAATAATAATAACATAATAATAAATAATTTTGGAAATGAAAGAACTGATTATATTACATTTAATGATATGATGAAGATATTACAACACAGTGGTTCAAGTATAATACCAAAGTATATCCAAATGAAACATTTCAATAAGAACTTTCCCGAAAATAATAATATCAAATATGATGTCAATAATGGTTGTTTAATAAAGAAAGATGATGAATGGCGAAGTGTGGGTATTGATAATATATCAAGAAGGCTAATAGACCATAATTCAGGAGAAATTGGTAAATTTTATAATAAAAATAAAGAAAATATAAATAAAATAATTAAAGACATACAATTCTTGGAATATGTAACATCAAAGTTTAATTACTTGGATTTGCATTTAGATAAAACATTCTTCAATGATCTGAAGAATGAAATAAAATATATAATAAAGAGTAGTGTTTTAATCTAAAAGATAGGCGTATTTCTTATTTTCTTCATAGCTATGATTCATCATATTACAAATCTTTACGTGTTCATCTATGGATAATTGTTTAGTTGTAACCAAGTACTTGATATAAGTGGAATAGTAATGTCTTAATTCTAACGCTGAAATACCAATATTATAAATCTTTCCCAATACCATTATAATGTGTTTTTTTAATGTAGATGAATTATACGCCTTATCTTGATTATCTAATAGTAAAGTACCATTTTTCCTTTCTTTAATGTAATCATTAATGATTACATTTAATTCATCAGGTACCTTGAATTTTTGTATTTCTTTATTCTTTGTTCTATAAAAGTAGAAGAACCCATTATAATAGTAGTTATTTCGATTATATACCTGTTTTTTTTCTTCTTGGTAAGGCTCTTTATCTATTAAATACATTCGCTCATAGTCAATTGGTCTTCTGACAGGAAATAAGGTGAATAGAGCAAATAGTAATTTATCTCTATCTGTTAAATAATCATCGTCGGTATCTGTTTTATCATCATTCCAATGATTTAATATTTTCATTACATCTTCTTTAACAAATGATACGGTGTTATATTTCTTTTTACTTTTTGTATCCATCTCGAAATTCTCTCGTGATTGTTGATATTTAATTTGCTTTTGAAGTAAATAAGGATACAGACGTTTAACATAAGATGAATAACCTGAGATCCTCGTAAAAATAGAATATACATATTGCAATTCATTCTTATTTAGTGTTTTAATAAATGGATATAACTCGTCTTTTAGAAAATTTAGTTTTTGTTTAATATAATCAATATCACATTTAGAGTTGGTCAATAAATTCATTAATTCGGATTCAAATGTATCATCCATATCTAAATTTGTGTATCTTTTGTACACCTTTTTAAAACAATGTAAATATAATTTAACTGTTCGTGGGTCTAATTTAGATTTATTTAAGACATTCAATCTTTTAGAGATTGGCTTATAAATAATAAATCCTGTTTCATCTATTTTATCTATGATTAAATTAGTTAAATACTTATTTTCATTTGTTTCATTAATAACTTCAATATCAATATTATCATCAGTATTAACATCCGATTCAGGTTCGTTAATATCTATTTCCTCTTTTTTTAGCTTACTATAATTCAATTTGCTTCTGTTCTTTTCTTTTTCTCTAAATTCTTCCAAATTTAAAGCCTTCTGTCTTTCTCTATATTTCTTAGCACGTTCTGAATTTGACATTGGCATATTTATTATTTTTTAATAATAATAAACAATAAAATAAATCAGTTTTTATTTGCGATTTCGTTTTACGATGGTCTTTTTATAGCCATTATACTCCATTGTTGAAACTGCTGTTGACTTATTATATTTAATCTCTACTATTTCATCTATATTATCTTGAATTAGATCAATATGGGAAACTACTATAACTGAACTAAAATAAGATAAGAGTGATTTAAGGAAAGATGGAACAATAGAGAGATTATACTTGTCAAAATTTACAAATCCTTCATCAATAAATAATTGATTGCATTGAACCTCATATTTATTCATAAATAAACTCATTCGTAAAGCCATAGATATTACAAAATGTTGAAATCCAGATGCTTGATGAATGGATATTATCTGTTTTGCATCTTTATTGGAATTTAATGAAATGGTCTCATTATTAATTAGCCAATTAATATTAATAATATCTCTACTAACATTAATCATATAATCTAATTTAAATGGTTTAGTATCTTTATGACACAAGGATTTAATGATTTTATTGGTTTTTTCTGTTAATTTATTTAAAATATACTTGTCATACATTTCGATCCGGAACGCCTGAAAGTTAACAATGATGGTTTCTAATACATCGATAGTATTATCTAAATCAAGTATAATATCAAATAACTTATTATAATTATCCTTATTTTCATTATTGTAACCATTTATAGTAGTCAGTTTAATTAATTTATCATTTAAAATCTTAATTTCTATTTCTTTATTTTTAATTTTATCATTCAAATCTATTTTTTCTTTAATAAATGGTTTATTATTATCATTTGTGATATATTCATTGTATTTATCAGTTGTATCTAATACATCTTTCAAAGTAAATAACTCATATGCATATTTAATTTTTAAATTATAATCATATTCAAACCAAGTATCATATAAATCTTTTAATTCAAGATATTTATTGATTCGTGGTTTAATGTTTTTAATATAATTAATTTCTTCATTAAGAGATTTAATTTTTGTTTGTAGATCATTCGATTTGTGAATGACCTCATTATAATTATTTTCCCAGGTTTTATAATTTTCATATTGCTCGACTAAATTCAAATCATTATATAATTGATAAGAATATTTATTGAAATTATCAATTAAAATATTCATTTTAAGTACCTCATCGCTGTTCACCTGAATCAATTTACTTAAATTATTTTTATCAGTTATTAGTTTATTTAATTCCTTGGTTATTTTGTCATATTGCTCCTTTGATTTATAATAATTATACCACTCATTTAATAATTCGTAATTATCTTTGATTTCTTTATTTGTTTTAACGTTTTCAATTAGTTCATTTAACCGATCCATAGAAATTAAATCATCGTTAATCTTATTAATAATAATTTGAAGTTCAGTAATTCTGCAAACCCAAGGTCTTTTGCAGCAATATTCACATTTAGGGTTATATTTATATTCATCATTGGTAGTTAACAAAGATAATTCATTCTTATAGTTTTCTAATTGAAGGAATGTTTTATTATAATTATCAATGATATTGGTATCAATGTCAATTTGGTTTAGTATTTTATCAATATTGATAAGCTTTAATGCTTTATTAACTGATGCCGAGGTTTTTAATTTTGCGTCCTTTAATCCAACTGATGGTTTATGTTGTATTGATACAGCTTGTTGTTTTTTAAATATTAAATTGAATTCATTCTCAAGCACTATTAATTTATCTTTATTAGAAACAATAACATTATCTATTTTCTTCTTTTGATTCAATTGCAATTCATAATCCATAAAATTTAAAGTATTTTCAACTTTATCATTGCTATTTGATATATTTAATGTTGAAACAAATTGTTTGAATAAATTAACACTGTTAAATAATATGGTAATTTCATTTAGCAATTGATCTTTATTTATATTACAGTTACTTATTTTAATGGGTTTATTCTCAATGAACCCTTTTTCCTGTTCTTTTAATGATAAATATTCATCTGTAATTGATACCAATGTTTTTTCAATTTCACTTACATCAGTTGTATGATTAGAATTATTATATTTATCAAAATATTGATTTAAAAGTTTCTTTTCATTTTCTAATACAGGTAATTCACAAGGCTTAACAATAGATTTAGTGTTTGTAAAATAGTTTTCAATTGTAGAGGTATATGCATTTTTTAAAATTGATAAATCCTTCTCATCTTTCAACTTAAATTTTAATTCAAGGTACCTTTGTCTTAATTCTTCAGTTTGATCATTATTACTTATTATTTTTGTTTTGTCTAATGATTCAATTAAACTAATATAGTCAGTTTCTAAAATAATTAAATTTTTGGGATTTTTAATATCGATATTAATGTTATCAAAACTTGATTTTAATTTATCCCTTTCAGATGTTTTTAAAGTTAAATCATTATTTAGTTTTTCAATTTCATCTTCATCAATTATTTCAATTTTACAATTGGCCACTAATTTTTCATATACCTGTTTCTTACTTTCAACTACTTTTCTAAAATCCTTATACTTAACCATAGCAGTTTTAAATAGATTGTATAGATTATAGATATATTCGATATTAGACGATTTATCAATAAGTTTTAATAACTCATCCTTTTTTAAATTTAATATATCATTATCTACGTTTTGAGTTATCATAGACGAAGAAAGAAAACTATCAATGTCACCAAATAATATTGTTATTTTATCATTTGCGTTTTTATCCATTCCTTCCAAATTCAATTCATTTTTATTATTTAAAAATTTATATAAATATGTACTTTTTACCTGTCCTTTATCGGTATTATCTTGTTTTTTATAAAAATCTCTTTGAATACGATATTGAATACCATTAATCTCAATATCGACTACTGTATAACCTTTTGTTTTATTTGTATTTATAATGCTTGTTAATGTAGTATCTTTACCTATTTTACCCCATATTGCCAATAACAGGATATGATAAATGGCTGATTTACCAGTTCCATTTTTTCCCTTTACCATAAAAGTCTTAGATGTTAAGTCAGTCATATTAATCCAATTTTTAAATTCATAACACAATAATCCCTCCCATTCTAAATATTTGATAGTAAAGGGTTCTTTTGGATGTTTAATATCATTTGATTTTGTACAGGAGTTTATAATACTTTCTAAATCCTTGTTTCGTTTTATACATTCTGTAGTTAGATCATCTGGATAATTATTAACATCAAATAATAGAGATTCCTTATTATTGATTAATGTAACCAATTTATTATATTTTTCTATGGATAATAATTTATTAAAAAAAGATAAAATAAAATGATTGTCGACAATATTATCAACTTCTTCTTTATTATATAAATTGGTATCTGTATCAATATCATTAGTAAGAGTTAACGACCTTTCATTTATATTAGAAAGAATAGAATAGTTAATATTATAAGATTTCAATAAAGAATGAAGATTATGAAAATTTATAATAGAAAAAGTTTTAATTTCCAAATTAATTGGAAAATAATCCAGATTATTTGATATTTCATTTAGCAAAAGAGTATCATAAGATCCATTTTTACGAATAACTAATTCGTGATTTTCATTTTCTTTGATATTAATAAATCCACAAGGATTATGAACATTAATTTCAATAACTTCTTTATTATTTAAATTCCAACGTAGATAACCATGATTGATTATATCCTCACCAAAGTTTTGTTGAATGAGACTACCTGCATAACCACATAATGTTTTATTTTTATAAGAAAATATTTGTCTTTTATGAATATCACCGAGAAGAACAAAATCGAAATCTTGAACCCATTCTAAAGGATAAGGGTTATATTCTGATTTCATTTCATCACCATTAAATAGTTTTGCACTTGCAAATGATCCATGAAAAAGAGCTACTTTTTTTTTAACTACAGAATTAAATGTTGGGAAAGGTGGTAAATCTTGAAATCTACCGGAATTTTTAAAACTATTCAATGTTTCATCAACGCTGACATATGAAAAACCAATATCATCAATTATAAAGCTTTGTGTATTATTTAAAATAGTTAAATTAGGTAAATTGAAACAAGATGAGTAAACTAATGATGGTTGATCAATATCACTTTGAACAAAATCGTGATTACCGGGCAAAAGAAAAATTCTGGAGAAAGCATGTATATCCTGAATAAAATTTTTAAAAAGTAATAGACCATAATTTCCGATATTATTTTTATTATGAAAGATATCACCTGTGATTATTATAATATAATCA
>Ga0129333_10003069_pt1 | contig 15611 bp, 15 predicted proteins | sample CPB6_08_DNA_FD_94474 | JGI IMG/M metagenome (GOLD analysis project Ga0129333, IMG submission 94474) | Freshwater to marine salinity gradient microbial communities from Chesapeake Bay, USA - CPBay_Sum_0.6_0.8_DNA | ecosystem: Environmental > Aquatic > Marine > Coastal | place: USA: Chesapeake...
GCCTGTGGATCCGGAGGTATAGGGCTGAATGGCGACGGTCTCGGGTCCCGGTTCGATGGCCGCAAACTCGCCGGGGTCGAGAAAGGCGTCAAAGCCGTCGGCATTGCCGAACGTGATGGCAGGAATATTGTTCGGAAGCAGACCGGTGTAGGCGGCTTCGCAAAACACGAGCTTGGCGCCGGCATCAGCGATAATGAATTGGACGGTCTCGGCAGCCAGTTTGACGTTGATGGGCACCGGGATAACCCCCGCCCGCATTGCCCCGAACAGTGTGACGACAAATTCGACGCGGTTCAGCGAAAGAATGGCAATCCGCTCACCAGGCTTCAGCCCATTGCGCACCAGGCCCCGCGCTACCGCGTTCGCCATCATGTCCAGTGCGGCAAAGCTGTGCGCAACCGGCGCACTGCCGCGAAGGTCAATCAGCGCGGTGTCGCGGCTGCTGCTGCGTTCCGCGATGAGGCTACCCAGATTGCCCGGGTAGCCCCGGGGCTCGGGGCAGGGGACGGGCATGGGCGTGAATCAGGGCGTAATAATGACTTTGCCGAAGACTTCACGGTCTTCGATGAGCTTGAGACCCTCGGCCGCTTTCTCGAGAGGCAAGACTTCGTCGATCACGGGCTTCATACGGCCTTCCTGGATCAGTTCCATGAGTGCCCGCAGGTTTTCATCGTAAAAGCTGTTCGAGCCAATGATCTGCAGTTCGAAGCTCCAGACATAACGGAGATCTTCCTTCGGATCGTAGCCGGCCGTGGCACCGCAGACCAGAATCTTGCCGCCGCGCTTGACGCATTTCAGGGACGGTGCCCATGTATCGCCGCCGGTGAAATTGATCACGACATCGACGCCGCCTTCATAATTGCGACGCTGCGGCTTTCCAAACTTCTCGATGGCCCATTTCGAAAAATCAGTATCCTTGTAGTTGACGACATGGTCCGCCCCCAGGTCTTTCAGGCGTTGGATCTTGTCGGCGCTTGAAGCGCAGGCGATGACTTCTGCGCCCAGCATCTTGGCCAACAACACGCAGCCGGTCCCGACGCCACCGCTGGCACCGAGTACCAGCACCCGGTCCCCTTTCTTGATCGTGTTGTGGGTGATGATCATCCGGTGTGCCGTGCCGTACGCCACCGGTAGCGAGGCTGCCTGCTCGAAACTGACGTTATCAGGCATTTTGATCAGCTGGTCAGCAGAAACGAGGCACTTTTCTGCGAGGCCGCCGTGCATCATCTCGCCCATCAATCCTTTCTTCTTGTTGAGCGGATTGACCAGTACGCGGTCGCCGGGTTTCCAGCCGCTGACGCCGGCGCCGACCTCCAGAATTTCGCCAGCGAAATCCAGGCCGATGATCATCGGGAAAGGAACCTTGATGCCGGGCATGCCGCGCACCGTGAATACGTCGTGGTAATTGAAGGATGTGGCCCGGACGCGGATGACAACGTGTCCGTCGCAGACAACCGGGTCCGGGAAGTCGGCGACATATTCCATTTTCTCAAGGCCGCCGTGCTCGCGAAGTACCACTGCTTTCATCATGTTCTCCAATCGGAATTGAAACGGACGGGGCTAGCCCCGCGGTCTGTCTGTTGCTGCCAGCATCATATCCGGGGTTCAGGCATACACACGGTTGACCCGGGTGCTGATACCGCCTTCAGCAATGCCATAGATATGGATGGATACCGCCACGTCCTGCGACCGGTTGGCAATCTGGTGAATGCCGTTACCCTGCAGGTCGAGACTCAATGATCCCACATTGCGCGTAATTGTGTTGACCGGTTCCGGAGATTTTCCGCTATCCGGACCCCGGAAAAACGTTTCCTGAATGTCGCCACGGTAAACGGCAACCCCGCACCAGGTGTGGTGGCTGTGTACGGGGCTGCACTGCCCATTGGCCCAGACAATGGCAACCACCGTATAGCGACCATCCGGATCGGCATATACAACATGTCTGGCGTAGTGACTGCCATCCGGCATCAGCTTCTCCGGCGGCAGCCAGTCCGGATTGGCTACCGACAGCCGTAGCGCGTCGTTCATCCTGGCCGCGAACTCCTCTGCAGGGGCGGTCAGAGCGGCATCAAGCCGTTGCGCCAGCTGTTTTACGGTCGGATGTGGATGTCCTGCGGCCTCACTCACGCGTGTCTCCTGAGATGGCGATGTTGAGAAATTCTTCCCTCTGGGTCAGGGCCCGGATGACCATATCCCGTGCCGTTTCGGTCTGTTCACGACAAATGTTTTCGGCGGTTTTTCCATCGCCTTTGACCAGCGCGCGCAGAAGCGAGCGGTGTTCATGTTGCATCTCGCGAGTACGGTTCCGTGTTCCCAGTCCGATGTGCAGCAATCGGGTCATTTCGTCCAGCAGTTGTGCGGTTGAATGCGCGATTCGTGCGTTTCCGGTTGCCTGGGCGATGGCGACGTGGAATGCTTTGTTGGCGTCGAGAAAGCGCTGCGTTGCGCGGTTATCCCCCGGGGTATAGCCGGCGCGGCAGACCTCGTCGAGCTTGCGCAGGCGATCGCCGTCCACGCGACCGGCGGCCAGCCGTGCGGCATACGGTTCTAGCAATAGCCGCAGTTCGAAAACGTCCTGAACGTCTTTCAGTGTAATAGGCGTAACCAGATAGCCCCTCCGCGGCATGGCCTTGAGAAATCCTTCGTGGGCCAGTCTCGTCAGCGCAGCGCGAACCGGCGCTTTGCTCAACCGCAAGCGGTGGCCGATTCGGGATTCGGATACCTCCGCGCCCGGGGGCATGGCGCAGCAAATGATGTCGTGCCGGATTTTCTGATAGGCACTGTCGCTGAGCAGGGTCTGGGGGCGCGGCATGGTGATGTCGTGAATGCACTTGTGAAACGGAAACTTCGTGAAATGTTAGAAAGGATGAATTGACATGTCAATGTGTTGCGGGCAACCGCCAGCCATTTGCCCGCTGGCGGTGCACTTTCCTGTATATGCGCACTGCCTCGGAGCGTGCGGTGAGGCTGCGGCGGCGGCTCGGTTGTTCCGCAGCGAGGCACTGGAGGATGGAGAGAGGTTCCGGTTGAGCGCCGCACGCCGGCTGGGGCCGGCGAAATGGTATTCTCACTTCCCTCAGCAGGGTTTTGCGTGTTCCTGATCCGGGACTCGTGAGCCCGGAAGAATAACGAAGGGGCAGAAAGTGATGAGATCAGCATGGTTATCGAGTATCGGTTGGCGCCATTCGCTGTTGTCTTTCGCAGTGCTCGCGATAACGGTGTGCGGCGGATTCACGCCGGGCGCGGTTCGTGCGGCAGAGTACTCACTGGCGATCGTGCCGCAGTTTGATGCGCGAAAGATCGAAAGCATTTGGGGGCCGATCGCGGCCGCGGTGAAGCGTGACGCCGGGGTTACACTGGTGCTGCGGGGAAATGTATCCATTCCGGAATTCGAGCGCCAGCTGTACGCGGGTGCTTTCGATTTTGCCTACATGAACCCGTATCATTTCGTGTGGGCAAACCGGGCCCAGGGCTATCACGCCCGCTTGCGGGATTTTGCACAGGCGCTGCAGGGAGTGCTGGTGGTTCGCAAGGACAGCCCGATACGGTCAGTCGCTGAGCTCGACGGGCGCAAAATTGCCATGCCGGCACCCAATGCACTCGGCGCCGCACTGATTCCGCGCGCCGAGTTCTCGCGGAAGTTCCGGATCAAGCCGGTGATCAGCTATGTCAAATCCCATTCTTCCGTTTACCGGTCCGTGGTGGCGGGAACTGTCGATGCCGGTGGTGGTGTCGAACACACCTTGAATGCGGAAAATGACGCGATCCGGTCGCAGTTGCGCATTCTCTACAAGACACTCGAGGTGCCGCCGCATCCGCTGGCCGTGCACCCGCGTGTCAATCCGGGGGTGGCAGACCAAGTGGTCGCGGCGATGTTGCGCTTCGCAGCAACCCCGGAAGGTGCGAAACTGTTTGCCGCCATTCCGATGAAAAAGCCCGGACGTGCCAGCACGGAGGAATACGCGCCTCTCGAGGCCTTGGGGCTGGACGAGTTTTTTGTCAAGAACTGAGCCGGACAAATTCATGTCAATCAGCGACACCGGGAAAAATGCAGTATCGACCGGAGGGACTTTTTCCCTGCGGTTCAAGCTGTTTGTTCCGGTCGGGGTATTGCTCCTGCTGTTGATGCTGATCCTCACGGTGTTCTGGGCGCCGCGGCTGGCAGACGGCAAGGTCGAGGCCTGGCGTCTTGATGAGCGCGGTCAGGTGGATCTGATCGCGCTGACGCTGGTCCCCGATGTGCTGGCGGGCGATCTTGGAAAAATCGAAGAGACTTTGTCCGCGCTCGAGCGTCGCAATCCGGATTGGCGGTCGATAGTGCTGCGGGATGAGCAGAATCGTATTCTGTTTCCGCTGGACGGAAGGAACAGTCCGCCAATTGTTGATGGAATCACGTCAACGCTCAGCAGTGGCGGGCGCTTTCTGGGTTCGCTGACCGTCGAGCCCGAGATCGAGGGGTTTCGTGAAGCGGCGCGGCGCGATGTACGTGAAATCAACCTGATTCTGTTGCTGGTCGCAGTCGTCATTGTGGCGATCATGCTGACTTTCCAGTATGTGCTGGTGGTCAAACCTCTGCGCGCATTGCTGCAGGCGACGAGACGGGTGGCTGATGGCGATTACGACTTTCACCTCCCGGTGGACTCACGTGATGAATTGGGTGCGCTTGCACGTTCTTTTCAGGTCATGCGCGATACGGTGGGCGAGCGGGAGCGGGAACTGCGTGATCGACTCAGTTTCCAGCGTGCCGTGCTGGATGCCGCCGGTGTGGGTATTTTTCTGGAGAAGAACGGTCGTATCGAGTTATGCAATCGCAAGCTGGAAGATATGATGGGTTACGCTGGCGGCGGATTGCTGGGGCAGACAGTGGATCGGCTTCTCGGCGATGCCGGGGACTGGCCCGAGAGCGAGGTGATCGACCGCCAGATTACGCGTTGCGACGGGTCGGCGTTCTGGGCGCGGATGGCGCATGGTTCGGTGGATCCCTTTGATCCCGGCAAGGGAAGGGTGTGGGGTATCGATGACGTCACGGACGTGCGCGAGGCGGCTGAGTCGATGCGTTTGGCGAAAGAGGCGGCAGAGCAGGCCGAATACGTCAAATCGATGTTTCTTGCCAACATGAGTCACGAGATCCGAACGCCGATGAATGCGATCATCGGCCTGACGAGACTCGCCATGCGTACCGATCTTGATGCCCGGCAGCGCGACTATTTGAGCAAGATTCAGAACGCAGGTGTATCGCTGCTCGGCATTATCAACGGAATACTGGACTTCTCCAAGCTTGAGGCCGGCAAGCTGGAACTTGAACTGGGCGAGTTTGATCTTGAGGAGGTACTGGGCCGGGTTACGACTTTTGTCGGCGCCGCCGTTGAGGAAAAGCATCTGGAGTTTCTGGTGAACCTCGCATCGGATGTTCCGACCAATTTGCGGGGAGACGGACTGCGGTTGACGCAGGTGCTCACGAATCTTGCAGGCAACGCTGTCAAGTTTACCGAGGCCGGGCAGGTACGCATCGACATTTCAGCAGGCAAGTCTGCGGGAGAGCGGCGTTTGGTCGTCGTGTTTTCCGTTTCGGATACCGGCATCGGCATGACACACGATCAGCTTGATCGTGTGTTTGAGTCATTTTCCCAGGCGGATATCTCCGTTACTCGGCGCTTCGGCGGGACGGGCCTGGGACTTGCGATCAGCAAGCGCCTGGTGGAATTGATGGGCGGCCAACTGACTGTCGATAGCACATTCGGCAAAGGGTCTGTGTTCCGCTTTGCTGTGGAGCTCGAAGTCGGCGAACGACGCGAAAGGCGTTTGGTGCCGGATCGTCTGCGCGATGCACGGATGCTGGTGGTGGACGATGTCGAGAGCGCGCGCATGGTCATGGCCGGGTATCTGGAAACTTTTCAGGTCTCCGTGGATCAGGCTGCCTCCGGCGAGGAGGCGATTGCGCGTGCCACCGATCCGGACGCATCGTATGCCGCGATATTCATGGACTGGCGTATGTCGGGCATCGACGGATTGGAGGCGGCGCGCCTTATTCGTTCCAAAGTGCAGTACCGTCCGGCGATCATACTGGTCACGGCGTTCGGGCAGGAGCTGACCGGCAAGGCGCGGGCGATGGAGTGTATCGATGCCTACCTGTCGAAGCCGGTGACGCCATCGACCGTGTTCGATGCATTGATTTCGGCACTGGTGTCGGTATCGCCTGAGGGCGTTCCTGCATCGCGCACCAAGAATGCTCAGTTCGGCCTCGCCGGCATGCGTGTGCTGCTGGTGGAAGACAATCTCATCAATCAGCAGATTGCGGCGGAATTGCTTGAAGCCGAAGGCGTGGAGGTCGCCATTGCGGGAAACGGGCAGGAGGCGCTGGATCGTCTGGCGCAGGGCGCACTCTTTGATGCCGTACTGATGGATCTGCAGATGCCGGTCATGGATGGTCTTAGTGCCACGCGTGAGATCCGTCGTAATCCCGCTTGGGCGGAGACGCCCATCATTGCGATGACGGCGCACGCACTGGTCAGTGACCGGCAACGCTGTCTTGACGCGGGGATGAACGACTACGTGGCCAAGCCGATTGACCAGGATTTGCTATTCGCCGCGCTCGCGCGCTGGTACCGTCATCGTCGTCCGGCGCCGCTACCTGCCGCGCTCGTGCCCAAGGGAGCGGTTGCCAGTCAATCGGCAACGACAGCCAGCCTTGCGGCCGCCTTGCCCGAGCTGGCGGTGACTGAGGCGACGGAACGCATGGGCGGCAACGAATCGCTGTTGCGGGAGTTGCTGGAGGTGTTCCTTGATACCGAATCGGATGCGGCCTCTGGGGTCGAGGCCGCGCTGGCGGACGGCCATCAAGAGGATGCCCGCCGCACTGTTCATACCGTCAAAGGCCTCGCGGCCAGTCTGGGGATGACACGCTTGCACGAGGCCGCGCAGGTGCTCGAAGCCGATCTGCGTGCAGGCCGATCCGGGGTGGAGATGGCTGTGTTTTCCGCCGCGCTGGCGGATACCGTGGCAGCCTGCCGTCGCGCATTGGATGCCTGCCCGGAGAATGCGGAATGAGATTGGCGCCGATCACAGCAGGCTTGTGCCTGCTGGTGTCGGTGAATGCCTGCACGCCGCAGCAGATGCTGGCGAGCGCGGTCATTCCCAACGGCACGCTGTCGACCATGCTCGGCAACACCCAGTCGGTCGTCGACCCTAATCGCAGGCGCATCGCCGCACTGGAACAGCAGAAGGACTGGCCGGGGCTCGCGGTGTTTGCCGAAGAAAATATCCGGCAGGATCCTTTCAGCGCCGAGTGGCGCATGGTCGCCGGCTATGCGCGGCAACAGCAGGGAGATCAGGCGGCGGCGCAGACGCACTATGCCGAGATGATCCGCTTGTCACCCGACGAAATCGCTGCGTACCAGTTGATGGCTGCCTCGCTGCGCGTGCAGGGGAGGCTTGATCGTGCTGCAGCGGTGCTGGAGCGGGGCCTGCTGGCGGTCCGGGATGTGCCGGAGGCGCATCGTCTGCTGGGTGACATTTATCGCGAACAGAAGCGTGACCGCCAGGCCATCGGTGCCTATCGCGAGGCGCTGAAGGGCATGCCGGGACATGCGGATGCCTGGTATGGACTGGGTTTGTCAGCTGGACGCACAGGCGATAAACGATCGTTCGACGATGCACTACTGGCTTTGTCGAAGCTCGCGCCCGACCGCGCGACCTCGTTGAAAGCGGCCATCGCGAAGTGATGGATGGCCTGCGTAGAAACCGTTTCAGCCGCCGAACTTTTCTCCTGCGTAGCGCTTAGCGCGGTGTTTTCAGTGCCGGCGTGAGGTGGGGGGCCAGCAGCGCGAGCATTTGCGCAAAGACTTTGGGGTTACCGGCCACGATGTGACCGGATTCCAGGTAGCCGTTGTTACCTTCCAGATCGCCGACCATGCCGCCGGCCTCAAGGATCAGCAACGCGCCTGCCGCCATGTCCCAGGGACCGAGTCCGAGTTCCCAGAAGCCGTCCATACGGCCGGCAGCCACCCAGGCGAGATCAAGTGAAGCAGCGCCAGCCCGGCGGATCGCCGCAGTGTTGCAGATCATGTCGCGCATCATGGCGAGGTAGGTATCCAGGTGATCGATCTGGCGGTACGGAAATCCCGTTCCTATCAGACTGGGTTTCAGGTGAGCGCGTTTGCTGACCCGGATCCGTGTCTCGTTAAGGAAGGCGCCACGGCCCTTGGTGGCGGTGTACAGATCGTTTCGGGTCGGATCGTAGATGACCGCCTGCGTGATGACACCCCTGTGACGCAATGCAATCGAGACGGCGAATTGCGGCAGGCCGTGCAGAAAATTGGTGGTGCCGTCGAGCGGATCGATGATCCACTCGTACTCCGAGCGTCCGGAGGCGCCGGACTCCTCTGCTAAAATCGAGTGGTCGGGATAGGCTTCGAGCAGCGTGCGGATGATGGCCTGTTCGGCTTCGTGGTCGACTTCGGAGACGAAGTCATTCGCCGCCTTCTCCTTGACCGTGATGACATCGAGATTGCGGGTGGCGCGATTGATGATGCCGCCGGCGCGGCGTGCGGCTTTCACCGCAATGTTCAGCATGGGATGCATGGGTCGTGGCTGTTCTTGTCGTTGAGGGGCGGCATTAAAGAGCAATCCCTGCGCGTTTTCGGCAGCCAAGGGCTGCATCGATACGTTCGGGCTTAACGGGGCAGTATTGTACGTGAACGCGACTGAAGACTTCAAAAATATCCGCATCGTGCTTTGCGGCACTTCGCATCCGGGGAACATCGGCTCCGCGGCACGCGCGATGCGGACGATGGGGCTGACACAGCTTATGCTGGTCAATCCGGAACGGTTTCCCGATCCGCAGGCGAACTGGATGGCCTCGCATGCCACCGGCGTGCTCGAATCTGCCAAGGTGTGCTCGACACTGGATGAGGCGTTGCTGGGCGCCGGATTTGCCGTTGCCTGCACCGCGCGCTCTCGGGAGCTGTCTTTGCCGCTGCTCGACCCGCGGCAGGCGGCCGGTGAACTGTTGCGAGTCGCTGCAACTGCTCCGGTTGCGCTGGTGTTCGGTAATGAAACCGCCGGCTTGAGCAATGATGAGGTGGGGCGCTGTCACCGTATCGCCAGCATCCCGGCCGACCCGGCCTACAGTTCCCTGAATCTTGCGGCAGCGGTGCAGGTGTTTTGTTACGAATTGCGCATGGCAGCCGGTGCAGTGCTGGCTGGCGAGAAGCCGCAGGTGCCGGCGGCGCATGAAGACGTTGAACGCTTCTATGCGAGTCTCGAGCAGTCTCTGGTCGAGACCGGTTTTATTGATCCGGAGTATCCGAAGAAGCTGATGCCGCGCATGCGCCGGCTGTTCAACCGTGCGGTGCTGGAGGTCGAGGAAGTGAATATCCTTCGCGGCATACTAAAAGCCCTTACCCGCAGCTCGGAAAAATATAAGTAATTGTTTTTATTGATTTATTTAAAAAACCATACTTGACCGGTTCAGTGGGCCATCGTATGCTTCGCGCCCTTCGGTATACCGGGTGCAGGCGGCAGCGCCTCAGGGGACGCGATGATAGGCTGGCTGAAAGAGGATATTTCGGTGGTGTTCGAGCGCGATCCGGCGGCCCGCTCCGTGTGGGAAGTGCTCACCTGCTATCCGGGCGTCCACGCGCTGGTGTTTCATCGCTTCTCGCATGGCTGCTGGCGTCATGGCCTGAAGTGGCTGGCGCGCTGGATTGCGCACTGGGGTCGCTGGCTGACCGGTGTCGAGATCCATCCGGGTGCGCGCATCGGGCGCCGTTTCTTTATTGATCACGGTATGGGGGTGGTCATCGGCGAAACGGCCGAAATCGGTGACGATTGCACCCTCTACCATGGTGTCACGCTCGGCGGCACCACCTGGAACAAAGGCAAGCGTCACCCGACGCTGAAGGACGGCGTAGTCGTCGGTGCGGGTGCGAAAATACTCGGGCCGATCACGATTGGCGCGCGAGCCAAGGTCGGTTCCAATGCCGTGGTGGTGAAAGATGTGCCGGACGAGGCGACTGCCATCGGGATTCCCGCGCGCCTGGTCGACGGCGGTGAAGCGCCCGGCCGCTTTGCCGCGTATGCGGTGGCGCTGGACACCAACGACCCGGTGACCCGTGCGATGCACGCCTTGATCGATCACAGCGCGGACACCGACAAACGCATTGATCAGATCGTCGCTGAACTGGAGCGCCTTGGCCTGCAGTTGAAGAATGCGGAGGGCAGGCCGCTCGATGCCCAGCAATTGAACCGCATAGTTGACTGAAAAAGTCGGGTTCGCTATACTTGACTGGATCAGTATGGAATGATCGGTCTGACGCTAATCCTGTAACCAATTGATTTATTGGGGTAATTATGAGACTGACGACGAAAGGACGCTTTGCCGTTACAGCCATGGTGGATTTGGGACTGCGTCACGGCAGCGGTCCGGTCACGCTGGCTGAAATCAGCCGCCGCCAGAAAATCTCGCTGTCTTATCTGGAGCAACTGTTCGGCAAACTGCGTCGCCGCAACATCGTGGATTCGGTGCGCGGACCGGGCGGCGGTTACTGCCTTGCTCGGGACATGGAGACCCTGACCGTGGCTGACATCATCCTGGCCGTGGACGAGCCGATCGACGCGACCCAATGCGGCGGCAAGGAAAACTGCAAGGACGAGGAAAAGTGCCTGACGCATGACCTCTGGGCCAATCTCAATGCGCGTATCTTCGAATATCTCGGCTCCGTCAATCTTCGGCATCTGGTGGAGAACCAGCGTGCCAAGGATGCCGGCATCGCGCCGGTGCACGACATGCGCGCGCTGACCCGTGCCGGGAATTCCGCGACGGTCTGACGGCGGCATGCAGCCACGATGAGTCACGTGTATTTCGATCACAACGCCACCACGCCCGTCGATGATGCGGTGCTGGAGGCGATGCTGCCTTACCTGCGCGATCAGCATGGCAACGCATCGAGCCGCCATGAGTTCGGCACGCGCGCCCGGCAGGCGGTGGAAGCGGCACGTGAGCAGGTGGCTGCCTTGCTCAACGTGCAGCCGGTCCAGGTCATTTTCACCAGCGGCGGCACCGAAGCGAATAATCTGTTCGTGAAGGGTGCTGCGGCGTATCTCAAGCCCGCGCAGATTGCGATCAGCGCCATCGAGCACTCCTGCGTCGTGAAGCCGGCGCAGGAGCTGACCCGGCAGACGTGGACGTTGAGGCGCGTCGCGGTGGATGGACGCGGACAGGTTGACTTTGCGGATCTCGACGAAGCATTGAAAGTCCCGACTGGCATCGTGTCGGTCATGCTCGCCAACAATGAGACCGGCGTCATACAGGACGTGGCCCTCGCCGGCGAGCGTGCCCGGCGCGCGGGAGCGCTGATGCATACCGATGCCGTGCAGGCGGTGGGCAAGATACCGGTGGATTTTGCGGCGCTGCAGGTGCATGCGCTGACCTTGTCGGCGCATAAGTTCTACGGCCCCAAGGGGGCAGGTGCGCTGGTCATCGACAAGCGCATTGAGCTGCGTCCGCAACTGGGCGGCGGCGGTCACGAACGGGGGCTGCGCTCCGGGACCGAGAATGTGCCGGCGATCGTCGGCTTTGGTGCTGCGGCTGAACTCGCGGCAAGCCGGCTGGCGACGCTGGCGCCGCGTCTGGCGGCTTTGCAGCAGCGGCTGGAACAGGGTTTAACTGCGCTGGGTGCAGTGGTTTTCGGTGCGGGTGCCACTCGCCTGCCGAATACGACATTCTTTGCGCTGCGGGGCATGGACGGGGAAGCACTGCTGATCGAACTGGACAAGGTCGGGTTCGCAGTGGCCTCCGGTGCTGCCTGTTCCAGTGCCAACCCGGAGCCTTCAGCGACCCTGACTGCGATGGGCGTTGAGCGGGAAATCGGGCTGGGTGCCGTGCGTTTCTCGCTGGGCAAATCGAACACTGCGGAGCAGGTGGATGACTTTCTGCGGGCGCTGGCGACCGTTGCGCAGCGTCTGCGCAAATTGAAAGCGATGACTGTGTGAGGTGAATGCATGACCATACAAATCACGGAAAGCGCCGCGAAACAGATCAAGGCGCAGATTACGAAGCGGGGCAAGGGACTCGGCTTGCGCGTGGGTGTGCGCAAGAACGGCTGTTCCGGCTGGGCGTATACCTATGACTACGCGGATGCGATTGCTCCCGAAGACCGCGTATTCGAAGCGTTTGATACCCGTCTCGTCGTCGATCAGGAAAGTCTGGACTTCCTGTCGGGATCGACGCTGGATTTCGTGCGTGACGGGCTCAAGCAGACTTTTCGCCTTGAGAATCCGAATGTTGATGCCACCTGCGGCTGCGGGGAGAGTTTCAGCGTTAAAGCCAAGGATTGAATCCGCGAACCGCCAAACCTGAACATTGCCGGCCGGGCTTGCTCCGGCAATCCTGAAATGCCGGCCCAGTCAGCCTAGAAACGATAATCATGAGCACCGTTCTCGATCATCTGGTCAGTCAGCCCTACAAGCACGGTTTTGTCACGGATATTGAATCCGAGACCGCGCCGAAAGGACTGAACGAAGACATCATCCGCATGATTTCGGCGAAGAAGAATGAGCCGGAATGGCTGCTTGAATTCCGCCTCAAGGCCTATCGCCACTGGTTGACCATGCGCGAGCCGAAATGGCCCAACGTCGATTACCCGCCGGTGAATTTCCAGGACATCAGCTACTACGCCGCGCCCAAGCCCAAGAAGAAGCAGAGCATGGACGAGGTGGATCCTGAGTTGCTCAGAACTTTCGAGAAACTCGGTGTCCCGATGCACGAGCGCGCAGCGCTGGCCGGTGTCGCGGTGGACGTGATCTTTGATTCGGTGTCCGTGACCACGACTTACAAGGAAAAACTCGCGGCAGTCGGCATCATCTTCTGTTCGATCTCGGAAGCGGTGCATAACCATCCCGAGCTGGTGAAGCAGTACCTCGGTTCGGTGGTGCCGGTCGAGGACAACTACTACGCCGCGCTCAATTCCGCGGTGTTTACTGACGGTTCCTTCGTGTTCATTCCGAAGGGTGTCAAATGTCCGATGGAGCTGTCGACGTATTTCCGCATCAACACCCAGGACTCCGGGCAGTTCGAGCGCACGCTGATCATTGCCGAGGACGGCGCGCAGGTGTCCTATCTTGAAGGCTGCACGGCGCCCAAGTTCGATACCAACCAACTGCATGCGGCGGTGGTCGAACTGGTCGCCCTGGAAAAGGCGGACATCAAGTATTCGACGGTGCAGAACTGGTATGCCGGCGACGAAAACGGCGTTGGCGGCATCTATAACTTCGTGACCAAACGCGGCCTGTGCAAGGGGCGCGGCTCGCGGATTTCCTGGACACAGGTGGAAACCGGTTCGGCGATTACCTGGAAATATCCGTCCTGCGTATTGCTGGGCGACGACTCGATCGGAGAATTCTATTCCGTGGCGCTGACCAATCACCGGCAGCAGGCGGATACCGGCACCAAGATGATCCACATCGGGAAAAACACCCGCAGCACCATCATCAGCAAGGGGATCTCTGCGGGGCGTTCCAATAACAGCTACCGCGGGCTGGTGAAGATCGGCGCGAAGGCGGATGGCGCGCGCAATTTCTCGCAATGCGACTCGATGTTGATCGGGCAGCAATGCGGCGCCAACACCTTTCCCTACATCGATGTGCAGAACCCGACGGCGAAGGTCGAGCACGAGGCGACCACTTCGAAAATCGGAGAAGACCAGTTGTTCTATTTCCAGAGCCGCGGCATCGGCACCGAGGAAGCGGTGTCGATGATCATCAACGGCTTCTGCAAGGACGTTTTCCAGCAACTGCCGATGGAGTTTGCCGTTGAGGCGACCAAGCTCCTCGGCCTGAAACTTGAAGGCAGTGTCGGATGATCAACGCAAACGCAAAAACCATTCTTGAGGTCCATAACCTCACCGCTACCGTGGCAGGTGTGGAGATCCTCAAGGGCATTAACCTCACGGTACGTGCCGGTGAAGTGCATGCCATCATGGGGCCGAACGGGTCCGGCAAGAGCACCTTCTCCAAAGTGCTGGCCGGTCATCCCGCCTATGAAGTGCAGGGCGGCGAAGTGCTTTTCGAGGGCAAGGACCTGTTTGCGCTGGAAGCCGACGAGCGCGCCCGCGCCGGCGTGTTTCTCGGTTTCCAGTATCCGGTGGAAATCCCCGGGGTCACCAACAGCGCCTTCCTGCGTCTGGCCTACAACACGGTTCAGGGCGGTCGCGGAAAGGATGAACTCGATCCGCTTGAGTTTGATGATCTCGTGCGCGAGAAAATGAAGCTCCTCGAAATGAACCCCGATTTCCTCGACCGCAGCGTCAACGACGGATTTTCCGGAGGCGAGAAGAAGCGGAACGAAATCCTGCAGATGGCGCTACTGGAGCCGAAGCTGTCATTGCTGGATGAAACAGATTCCGGTCTCGACATTGACGCGTTGCGCGTGGTCGCCGGCGGCGTCAACAAACTGCTCACGCCTGATAACGCCTGCGTGCTGGTGACCCATTATCAGCGGCTGCTCAATTACATTACGCCGGACTTTGTGCATGTGATGTCGGCCGGTCGCATCATCAAATCCGGCGACAAGGCCCTGGCCCTGGAGCTGGAGTCGCGGGGGTATGACTGGCTGCTCGAGAAGAAAACCGGAGTGGCGGCGTGAGTACCGCTGCGGCGGATTCCGCTGTTCATCCCTACGTGGCCGCGCTGCTGGCCGGCCACGGGGCTGTTCCGGAAGTACCTGGCTGGCTTTCGGCGCGCCGCGCTGCCGCGCTGGAGCGTGCCAATGCGCTGGCGGTCCCCACCACCCGGGATGAAGAATGGCGTTTCACCGACCTGACCCCGCTGACACGCCTGCCGGTGCGTCCAGCGACGCAGGCCTCACCGCTGGATGCGGCAGTACGGTCGGGGCATGATCTGCCGGAAGCGGCCCAGCGCATGACATTCATCGATGGCGTGCTGATGCCAGCTTCACAGACGGCTGCGTTGCCCGCCGGTGTGACCGTGATGCCGTTGACCGATGCCCTGCGTTCGCAGCCGGCGCTGGTCGAGCCGTATCTGGCGCGGCTCGCGTCGTTCGAGAATGACCTGTTTACCGCGCTCAACACGGCTTTCCTGCAGCATGGTGTATTGATTCATGTCGCGCGCGATTCGGTGATGAATGAGCCGGTGCATTTGCTCCACCTGGCGGCTCAGGCGGGTGTTGCGGCACATCCCCGCTGCCTGATCGTGGCCGAACCCGGCGCGAGGGTCTGCGTGATTGAGGAATACGCGGCGGCGGGTGATGCGGCGTATCTGACCAATGCGGTCACCGAAGTAGCGGTGGCGGCCAATGCCGAGGTGCGGCATGTCAAGGTGCAGCGTGAGAGCAGCAAAGCCTTTCATATCGGCCATTGCACCGCACGCCTTGAAAGGGATGCGCGTTTTGCCTCCCACACGGTTACGCTGGGTGCGCGGCTGTCGCGGCAGAATCTGACAGTACAGCAGGATGGGGAAGGCATTGAGGTTACGATCGACGGCCTTGCACTGATCGGCGGCCGTCAGCTCGCCGACACCCATACCCTGATAGACCATCGCCAGGCACATGGGCGGTGCAGCCAGACCCACAAGACCATTGTTGGCGGCGGCGCTCA
>Ga0129333_10003070_pt1 | contig 15610 bp, 27 predicted proteins | sample CPB6_08_DNA_FD_94474 | JGI IMG/M metagenome (GOLD analysis project Ga0129333, IMG submission 94474) | Freshwater to marine salinity gradient microbial communities from Chesapeake Bay, USA - CPBay_Sum_0.6_0.8_DNA | ecosystem: Environmental > Aquatic > Marine > Coastal | place: USA: Chesapeake...
CGTGCAGCGGATGTTGAGTCGTCGAGTGCGCACTCTAGATTCCAAAGAGCATCCTTAGCGTCTTCGAGTGTTAGAAACGTATCGGTTGCGAAGTGCACACCGTATTCGTCGGTTTGAATTAGAGAGATCATTAGATCATTCCGTGAGAATCTATGTGAGCTTGGATGTCCGCATCCGATGGTTCCCATCCTTCGATGTACTCAAGGGCAGGAATAATTTCGTCTTCGATTTTGTCGACAATGTCAGACGGAAGTGTGCAGTCGTTCTGCACTAATTGCTTAAACCTAGCGACCGCGTGGTAAGTGAGAGAGTAACAGTCCAAAGCGTACAGATCAAAAGGGATGTGATTAGGCATGATGTTTGTGTAGTTGTGTGCGGCGGCCCGCGTTAGCGGAGAGAGTTACAGGTTGCTGGGGTGATGTTGACTGCGGTGATGTTGCCTTCGATGGACAACAACACGTCGTCGATTCTGTTGATGGTTGCGTCGCAGTCTTTGAACTGATCGGGATACTTAGTGGCAAGGCTCAGCAGTTCTCCGCGGTAGGTAATCAGTGCGGTGCGAACTGTAGTGGCGGCGATCATCATGGCCGTTGTTTGTGTTGTTTGATCTCTGTAATAGAGTCGCTGTCGGGATACAACTCGAGGAGCAGTTTGTCCTGATACTCACTCACGATCTGTAAGCAAGCGTCTAGGCGAGCGTGGATCTTATCGTGCAGATGTTCATGATTGATTGCTAATTGTTCTGCACAATGCAGGAAGTGCCACAGATCGATGCTCCTTTCGTATTCAGTTCCGATGTCTGTTGATCGTTTCATTGGTCGTGCCAAGCTTTGCAACAACGTGAGCTCACATAATACTCTGCAGAGTAGTCTGCGAGTTGGTACTCATGAAGCATAGTGTTAGCTTCCTTGCGAGACTCGAACTCATCTATGGTTTCTAAGTAGTTGTGATTAATGGAGCGGCGTTGGATGTAATACATGCGTTTGTGTCAGTAGCTGATTGAAACTGTTGCTATGCCATCGATGGGCACACCTAAGCGATACGCTGCGCCTGCAGATAGATCAATCGAGTTGCACTCGCAACGATCAGTGATGGGCACCGTAAGCACTCTGCTCCCGTTACGTACACGAACTCGTGTGCCGCAAGGCAACCACGGGTGTGCGGCAGAGATGCCCCAATGTTCGTATGTTTGACCGCAATACGTTTCCCTGGCGTGATACCACTCGTGGTAAACAGTTGCAGTCACTGGGCGAGCGTTAACTGGGTTTGTGAACATCAAGGGGAACAACAGAAGCAGTCGTTTCATGTGATGTTGAAGTAGTTGTGTGAGTCGGCCCCGCGTTAGCGGGAATGGCTACTTGAAGTTGTCAGGAACAGCGTGCGCCAAGGTTGACCAGAAGCTGACACGTTCGCGCTTCCAGTACTCAAACCAGTCGCTGCCAACTGTATTCTCTGGGCGCATGTGCGCGTCATACATACGCTGACGTGAACATTGTGCGATGTTGTACCTGCGCAGGCTGCAGATGATGCTCGGCGGAGTGTATGTGTACTCACAGCCGTCAGTGTCAATGTAGGTAGGGTCTTGCATTGTGTACATGGTGATCACCAGAAGTTGCCTAGACGAAACTCAGAAACGAAAGCGTGGGCGATAGACTCTGCGGCTGCGAGTCGTTCGGGTTTGGGAAACATAGTGTTCCAAGATGTAGTCATTGTGCCGTAGCACATGTCATAATCTTTGGCAGCTGGCACTAACAGATAGCGCTCAATATACGCGATGGCACGGTCTAGATTGAATGTGCCTTTCTGGTAGAACTTAGATAACGTCTTGCCCACACTGTTGTAGTGGGACTCCGAGAAGTTGCACGCGTACATTTGCAATTCGCGTGCGGCGATGGTGTCGATTGTGGCGGCCATGATGATAGGAATATGATCAGTAGTTGTAGGAAGGGAAGTCAGGTTCGGACTCGATAAGTTCTAAGTAGGTGTACACATTCTGCATACTCCAGGACTTATAGAACTCGTGTTGATCGTTGTCGCGACGATCACACCAGTTAAGTGAGTCGTAATCAATGGCGATTACGTCGGTGAAGTAGTTAGTCAGTGTCATCAGATTTGCAGAGCGAATGTTTGAAATGCGTCTAGGAAGTTGTAGAAGTCTTCCTGCTCTATGGGATCAATCTCGCCAGACTCGGCGAGTCGATTGAGTGCGGCGAGGGTGAACTCAACCTCACGACGATTGACGAAGTTAAAGTGCGGAATCGGTTGCATGATTAATCAAGGTAGAGGCTGACAATACGTTCGTTGTATGCGTCGCGATGCTTATCGTCGTCATACCAATCGTCCATAGCTTGCATGTCAGCTTCGAACTGCAATCGTTGCGTGATCTTGTCTTGCTCTTGCTCAAGTGGTCGCATCGTCAGATACAACTCGTTCACAAGATCCCAATCCTGGTTCTTGCGAGCGTTAAGTTGCCGCGTGGCTAACACGTCGAGCTGATCAGTCAGTTCATCCAGGCGAGCTTGAATGTTCACTTGATACCTCCGTTGTTGATAAAGTCTTTGCAGTCGCTGACAGTGCTGAACTGTTCGACATCGTACAGAACTTCTATAACACCATCGCTACCTTGCAAGGGTGCGTACTTACGAACTCTGTAGATCTTGTTTGTCGATGTTGATTCGACGGACTCCATAATCTCTCCCACGACCTTGTCGTCCAAGCGGACGAGTTCTCGATACCAGCTGACGTTGTTGGTATAGTGAGCCTGTTGGTAGGTGTAATCAGTCATTGCAGGATTGCGATGGTGTTAGTTACAGTTATCAGGAGAAGTAGCGGCCGACGACAACATCGTTGCCGCACAGTTTGACTACCATTCCTGTGAAATAGGAATCACTGGCGATACCGTGCCAACCCTTAAACATACCGTCAGGGTTAGTGTTAGTTAGGAAGTCGGAGAGATTGTAATACTCACCACGGTACTTGAAGAATGAACACTCGTGGTTGAAGTGATCCTCATCCATCCAGTCAAACTGTTGACGGAGTTTGGCACGTTCGGGCTGCGAAAGTTCGACAGCAAAGAACAACCGGCGTGGTTGGTTGTTGGTCTTGATGGTCAGTTCAGTCATACGATGTACCTGTGAAACTGTTAGACAAGAGGGAAGAATCCCTCACCAAACCATAGGCTTGGGGAGAGAATCACTGAGAGTCAATGATCAATAATGATCACATCTGATCTTAGATTGACCCACCCTGCTGACAAGTTAATGACAATCAGGGCGCTCTCAGATAACAACTATCCGGGCAAAGCTGAAACAAATTGCCAGGCATACAGTTAGTTACAGCGTACAGAATCAATCTCTGGCAGATAACTAACCCCGCCATCGCTCGGATCGACGCCGACGTGGGGGGATAGTGTCCAGAGTCCTGCGTACCTGCTCTAAGGACAGATACGCTGGACAAGATTCTGAGGCTGTAGCTAACTGCAACCGGACAAGTTACGGTGACGACTACCGTTGCGTCGCTAGTTGTAGAGCACGACCCTACGGTTCAGTTCTAGTTGTAGGGCACGACCCTACGGTTCAGTTCTAGTTACAAACTGCTCACCTAGTTAAAGGTGGCAGCTGACAACGTGCCCGCTGACAAGTCGGCATCGTGCACACATAGCCGGTCGGGTTGCAACCGTAGTGTGCTCGGGGGATCGCTCGCGCCCCTGGTTCCATCTTGTGACGATGCCTGTTATGTAGAACCGTTAGCTATGCCTTAGGCTTTCCGTGCAAACTATCTCAGCACAGCTAACGTATTCAGTTATCGAGGTTCTCTCACCTAGATACCTTTAAGATCCCGCCGCTCACGTTCCGGCACACCATGCCTGCCCTTGCCTACACTTCGGGGAAGTACTCCCTACCATCAGCGGCAGACGCGCGGGGCCAGTTCGGCCGTCGCGGGGTCTCTCGGGTTGTCTAGGTGCCCTGGCGGCGTGGCTTGCGCCCCGTTCCTCCAGTGACCCCAAGATCGCTCAGAACCGGTTCGCCTGTCAACCACCTACAGGGGATTCTCAGCCAGTCTGCGGATTGGCACACAGGGCCAGGGTTCCCACGCAATAACAGGAACCGCACGCGGCGCGCGCAAATACCACGAGATCCCTTGCGCTGTCAAGCGTTGAAACGAAACGAAACGCAGGGTGCACCCCAGTACATCTGAACTAATACAACTTCACAAAGATAAATGTACAACTTCACATTGCTAAATGTACATCAGCGCAGCGCTAAGTGACACACAGGGCGCGCTTATGTATACGCAACGTGCACGCAACCTTCCTTTTTTTATATAGGCGCCTTACTCGACGGCGCCGGCGAGAACCCTTTATAAATTTTGCTGGCAAATCGGCATGAAACCTTTTGGAGTGTTAACATAATAACAGGCGCCCAGCGCGCAGCGATGTCAGGTACACGTTTTACCAGGTGTGCCTAGGCTGTAACTATCGGCTTGAGGCTTATGTTGTCGACAGATGTGCGCCTAAAGGTCGAATTTATCTGCCAGCGCATCGCCAAAGGGCATGATGTTCCCTTTGACGACATGCTGTGGATCCAAAAATGGGCTCACTGCAACCACTCAGTCGACGCTTTGCTGCGAAAAGCGCGTCGTACGGCGATCAACGGGGTGCAACCCGCGGATAGTTTGGACGGTTTTATGCAAAATATGGACTTAGGCGAGCCAGATCCGTCCGATCAGCTTCAAGGTGCGCAAGATCCGACCACGTTGGCGGAGTGGTTCAGCCAAAAACGTAAATGGTTTAGGGGAACTACGGACGGTTAGCCTTAAAATTGACTAATAACCTAGGCTACGACCGTGGATATCAACTCTGAGCGGCTTAAGCGGTCCGAAACGTACGGCAAGCTGCGCGAGTGGGCGGAACGACTCAAGAAATTTGAAGGTGTTCCGGATATGTACAGGGATATTCCGTCGTATCCTCAAGAATTAACAGAAGAATTTAAAGAAGCTAGTACTCAGAGAGCTACCGATAGAACTCGTGCTGATTTTTTAGAAAAACATCTTGATTATTTAGACAATGTACGTCGTCAAATTCAATTAAAAGATCCTGGTTATTTAAAATTACAACAACTTATTGCTGAGAACTCGGATACTTACAATAGCGGACAATTCTCAGTCGGGCTTGATCCGTATAAAGAAATGCGGATGTTTTCTGAGCGTATAAAAGGTACAGCAAATCCTTTTTTTTCAGGATTAACGTCTCCTGCTCATGAGTTATATGGTCACCTTAGGCCTGCTTTATTAGGTATTCAGCCTTCTATAGACCCTGTGACTGTTCCTGGGTTTCCTGGGGTATATAAACCGAGCATAATCTCGCCTACCAACGAATCTCTTGCGCATTTTATGAATGAGGCAATTATTCGTAACTTGGGAGCTACTCCGGAAACTATAAAAGCTGACCCTACTCTAAACACTATTAGAGACGAATTAAAAGGTAAGTATTTCCCTCATTACTCTACGCGAAGTCCCGGTCGTAACCAAACGAGACTCAGGGATGTAGGTCAGATCGACGACATAAGATCTGCACTTAGTGATCTCACGCAACAGCCGTTAGACAAATCACCATATACTCCTTACCAAGCAGGTCGTCAGGTATTAAAGCAGCTCCGAGACGCTGCGCCCGGACAAGAGCCTAGACGCCTTCAGAATGTGGTTGACGCTCTTCGTCGGTCTAACTACCTGAGTCAATCTGCTTTTCGAAGTGGCGAAGATATCCCAGAAGCCTTCCCGAACGTTATTACTTCTAATTTAATATCTAAGTATGTGGACCCGAGTTTAAACAATTTTGTTCAGGGCCTCAGGATATCGACACCCGGTTTTGATAAATACGCTAACTCTGCGCTGGGTGTAGCGCGCGGAATAAGTTCTGTAGACGAGGCGAGCAACGTGGCCGCCTCCCGACTTACAGATTTAGTTGCTCTTGATCCATCCAAGAATTACAGCGAGCTTGGCATGATGATTTTTGGCAAAGATCCTGTCACTTCAGCAGCCAAAGGCGCCGTGGAGGCCGTCCGCAAAAACCCGACGGGAGTCGCTGGGGGCGCAGCTATGACGCTTTTAAATGATGAAGTTGCAAAAGCTCTGGCTAAAGACGATTACAAAACGGCTGCGACAGAGGCAGCTAAAGACATAGCTTTAGGTGCTGCAACTGAAACAGGACTCAGGCAGGTTGCTGCACCTTTAGCTCAACGAGTTGCTCCTGCGGCTGCGGCGCGTATAGCTCCCTATGTCACAGGCGCGGCCCGCGTGGACATCCCCGCCGCCGTGGGAACCGGGCTTTTTATGCAAGGTAAACCTGGGTCAGCTTTAGACACACTGACTAACAAAGCTGCCACTGTTGTTCCTGGTTTGAGAGCCAATCCCAAGACTGACGTTGGTCGTCGTGCCGGCCGCACCATCTCCAACGAAGCTCGCTATGTGCTTAACTCCATTTTCCAGAATAAAGTCCCTTACTTAAAAGGCAGGTTGTTTTAAAATAAGGTCACGTAGACAGCACGAGATCTCCTAGTGACCCCCTCCAATCGTGCTGAGTGGCAGAATTTTGTAGGTTCTCCGGATATTCAACCCCTTGGACGGGCGTACGGTTATCAGCTTGAGCTGCCTTTTGAGGAGAGTGCACTCTTTAATCGGCGAGTAAACCGCTTTTTTGACGATCCTAGAAATATTCGAGGTCTTTTTGGCGATATATCGCTGGATGCGTCTGGGCGCACTCGTCCGGTGCCTGAAGCTATTCAACAAGGTATAGAGGTTAAACGGGGCATTAGGAATACACCCAAGCTCATGCAAGACCTGAGCCGCTTGATGGATACTCCTAATAACAATCCTTACGGCGCAATGGCTGGGCTTGAGGATGCCTATTCTTTGCGCCAATTGTTTGGCGAAGCGCCTGGGGAATACGGCAACCCCGATCCGTCTACACCCTCTACTGAACGCCGTGGCATTGAGACACAACCAGGAATTCGCGCTCGGTTTGGTACTGGAGAGCTTACTTCTGAACTTAGTCCTGCCGAGCGAACTGCTGCTACCTCTGCATCTTTCCGTCCTTCCGTCTTATCGCGCGACATTGCTTTTTTGGGGACTCCCGAAGTCGTCATTCCTTCTTACCCCACCGGCACTGTCCTGACGGGACGTGATGCACCTGCACCCTTACGCGCTCTTGATGTTTTAGATAGAGCTATTTCTGGTTTTGCCGGAGAGGCTTTTAACGAACCAATCCAACTCAATTCGACCCGCAATTCTGCCGATGAGTGGCTTCGTAGCCAAGTAACTAGAGATCGGAGTGGAATTGTAGAGATAGCCAACCAGTTACCTGGAGAGTTTGCTGAAAACCTGCAAAATCTCTTGCGCGAGCGTGGGGCGGATCCTGACTACATCTACGATTCTTTACGTGAGTCTGGTGTTTTGCCGAGTGAATCTCGAGCTTCGGATGTGGATTTGGATGAGGATAAAACTTCTGGATATTTTGAAGGTCCTAGAAAGACGGAGGAAGACATACGTCGTTTTGCTTCTACGTATCCCGAGCAGCTTGATGTCATTAGAGGATCTTCGGGCAGCGGTCTTCGTGTCGCTAAAACCGATCTTCTAAATCAGTACGGACGTTATCTTCCAGCTAATTATGAAAAACTTCCTCTTGGTGAGATAAACAAGGTACAGAATTACTTTCAAAATTTACAGGATCCAAATGCTTCAGATATCGCTTATGCGTTTCCTCGCGATGTTATCGATTTAGGTCCAGTAAGAGCTGTTGAGCGGGCTTTCTCTAAAGTTAAAAACAATATACAAAATATAGATAAGAAATACGATGCCGCGGAGTTCTTGTCCGGATTTATTGAGGATCTGCCTAATAAGATGGCGGAGGTGCCAACACGTTCGGCAGGCGCGGGCGGCGGTCAATATTTGTCTTCTATGGATCTGGAAGAGGTATATCCTGCGGCTGCTGAGAAGTTAGCGTTTTTTGATCGCGACAAATCTTATGTGCCTGATGACTTTGAACCCACACTGAGCAAGACGTTTTATTCTTCTTCGAATGTTCCGTATAAGGTTGAGATAAACAGGGATCCTGCATACGGCGGTTTAGATCCGAGAGATATAAATGAGAATGTGGCTTCTTTGTTAAATGAAAAGCCTTATGCCGGTTTATATAATATAGATTTCAGTATAAACGGTAACTACAGTGATGCGGGAGTGCCGGACGAACTAAAACAAGACATTATGAATTTTGTTAAAACAAACGCTAGGGCAGGTATACCTGCAGGCGCTATCGTGCGTAACGCGCCGTTAAGTAACGAAGGTTCTCGTACAGGCGGAAATAAAGGCAATAAGCGCTCCCTGTGGTATCAGCAGTTAGGCTTTGGGGCTTCGACGCCTAGCGGTCAGTTTGGTTATATCGATCCAGATACCGGAGCCACGGTTCCCATCCAACCGTATAGGTCGGATCCATACCGGCAAGGATCGGAAACTTATAAACGTAGTTATTACTCTATGGATCCGGTGTCCGCTGCCGCGCAGGGTGCAGGTGAGTATGTCCGGGCTTTGCGTCGCACTCCCTCGGCTCTTCTTCCCGGAGCTGCGGATCTAATTCCTAGCCCTGAAGCTGTGCGTACTGGTTATCGACAGGGTCCTGTAGCTATGGGTAAACAGATGGCGCAGGAGTTTGTACAGGGTTTACCCACTGCTGCAGCTGCTGCTGGTGTGTTAGCCACGCCGCTAGCCGCGCCCTTAGCCCCAGGTATCGGTGCAGGCTTCGTGGGAACAGCAGGAGCACGGGCGTTGAATGAGGTTGTTCGTCAGGAAACTGGCGAAGGTATCGTTCCTAAGTTGCGTCAGGCTGTTGGCACGGCACCGCGCACGGGTGTTGCCAGTCCTTCTCGCACTGGATCGCGTCCGTTGACTGCACAAGTTAAACCGTTGAGTTCTGCGCAGCGGGCTGAACTGACTCGACAGCAGAACCGAAACGAGCTTCAGCGTCGTATCGATCTGGCTAAGGAACGTTTTAATCCAGGCAAACTTGAGTTTGGTTTGTCTGAGTTGTTACGCGGTCGTTGATTCCTTTAGAATTGACTTTGTAGCAGATCTTGTTTCGACGTGGCGTACGAAAGTAATTTGCAGTATCGCCCGGCTATGGACAAGTCTCGTTACGAGACTATGCCGTACAACCCGCGCAGCAACCCTCCGCGGTACGAAACTCTGCCTTACCGTCTGCCCAATGATCAGCGCCGCGACCCCGTGGACGCCAGCGGGCTGATGGAGGAGTTTATTCAGAATATTGTATCTACGCCAGTTGAAGCAATCGCGCAAGGTATCCCTGTTGGCGAAGATCCTAATCTGCCGATGAGCCAGGATCAATTCCGTGATTGGGTGAATCGGCAGCGTGATCTCCGCGGTGGGCGCCTTGAGGACTTACTTAAGCAACACGGGAGCATGCGCGATTTTATCAATCGGACTCCCGGCGTTTGATTCTTAGGTTGTTCTTGGTATAGTGTGCAGGTTCCCGCTCTGCTTCGGCATCGGGCTCAGTGTGTCTCCGGCTAAACGGAGGGGTTGCGTTCGTTGGCCTTACTGACGAACCCAGCGGGGATGGGACCCGCCGGTTCAGGAGGCGTCCGATAACGTCTCCCCTACACCCTGTGCGAGTTAACGGATAGGACGGCCCCTCACTCGGTACTGGACGCAGTATTTTGACGTGAGATCGGCGATGAGGGTTCGAATCCTGCCTGGGTGATTATGAAGAAACGACGTCGGGTTTGGGGGATCTGGGCTAAAGCGCTTGGCGAGAAGGCGTCGGCGCACGATTCTGAAGCGGACCGTGTGGCAGCAATTCGTACGCTTATCTTTGTGTCGTATTTGGTGACGAATATGTTTATTGTCGCAGGCGTCATTCGTCATTGGAACGACGCCTTATAACAATTGGCAGATTACTTTTTAACGCACCAGAGCTGCCAGCCTGTTTTAAAAGCGCTTTCGATCTCGCCGAATGCGGTGAGTGCGCCGTCCACACCGCGCTGGACGTCCTCGTGACCGTAGTCATCGAGAATTAAAGCGCCCCCTGATCGCAGGAGTGGGTAATAAAGTGCGAGGTCGCGGCACACGGCGTTCGATGTGTGCTCTCCGTCGATATACAGGATGTCGATTGGCTGTTTGAGTTCGGCATTTAAGGCCGGAAACATGTCCCAGGAGCAGCCTTTGCGGATATCGATCTTGCCTGCGTTCTTGCTTTTGGCTGCGTTGGTCCGCGCAATCAGTTCGATATCGTCCAGCGTGGGGAATTTTTCCCGATTTTGTCGATATTCATCGTTTCCGGTGAACGGGTCGATCGAAATCAGGCGGCTAAAGGGGTGATCGAGGAAATTATCGGACCACCAGCAGGTCGACGCGCCTTCATAGACTCCAATTTCGAGGATCAGGCGGGGTTCGTCGGGCTTGAAGTGCAGTTTTTCGGCTCGGGGCTCGTTAAACAGCAGCTGAGCGGAGCCCAAAAGCTCGCGATACCATGCGTGTGTGATCTGGTACTTTTTATCTAGCTCGAAAAGCATGGACCGGGCTCTAGAGTCACCATAGTACCAGGGCCGTCTTGTCTCGGCATGCAGAGTTTTGCGACAAGACTCACCTAGTGCTTCCTGTGTGCTACCATATTCATGGAGTTACCTCCAATACATGGCTAACGACATCAAGATCAACCTCAACACCGCCCATCTTCCGCTGGTTGCCGCAGCATGGCAATCCTGGAAAATCATCGCCACGGTCTTTATCTGCGGACTCATTGGCGTTGGCACCACACTTGCGGCTGTTACAGCTGTTTCGCTTCTGAATAACAGCCTCCCTAAGAACGATACGGATCGAGCACGCCTCGCGTATCAGAGGCAGTGCCAGGCTCAGTTTGCTTTAGACAACGACGGCATGCGTGGCGACACTGGGCTACTTCTCTGCCAAGCCAAGGCTGAGCAAGAGTATCCCAGCGAAGTCAGGTGAGTCTCATTTAAGATTGTGCGCATCGGCACTTGCACTATCTGCTTTCTTTTGTTTTACTCGTTAAGCACATTCCTCCATCCGTGTCTCATCAATTCCTGCACGCTGTCTGTCCTGTTTGTTCCACGGGGTTTGTTCTGAAGGGCTCGCGGCTACGCACGTGGTTGAAGGCTAAGGAGAAGAACCCTGCACGCAAGGGTCCTTACTGCACGTACCATTGTTCTTCGAGGGCTAACGTTGCCTGCGCACCGACCAATCGAAAGGCCGCCGCTCTGGCTTTGACTGTTAGCTGATTGTTACAAGGCTCGCTTTATTTGGCTGTTTCGCCTAGTCTTAGCGAGCCCTTTCGCGCATCTAGCAATCTGGTGAATGCAGTCGACTCATAATCGACCTTAGGTGAGTTCAATTCTCACGATGCGCATGTTTAGTGTGCGTGGAAACAAAAAGAAGGGCCATCGCGGGCCTTATTGTTCTCGTTCTTGCGCAGGTAAAGCTGGCCGAGTAGTCCAACGGAAGAGACAGGCGACTTAAAATCGCTCCAGTGTGGGTTCGACTCCCACCTCGGCTACCAACTTTGCGTATTTTTTCCGCAGTTTTACGCTTTTACTTTTGTTAAGGAATTCCAGTTACTTCTTACACTCCATGACTGACGAGCAACTAAACGATCTCTTTATTGAGTTTTGGGCGGAAAGCTATCCGCACGTTAAGCCGGGTGTGCACGCCATCAGTACTCACATCGCTTTTGCGCGTCAAGTACTGGATGTTTACAAACTCATGCAGGTTTCTGAATCTGTTAGCGAGTAACAAACGGCACATCTTTTCAGCGGCAGTTACGTGGGATTTTAAGTCTCACGTAACTGTGTTTCAGTAAGCCCTTATAATTGATCTAAGAGTATTGCTGTGCCGGTTCGTGACCGATAGAGCTATTTTTAATCGCCGGTACACGAGCTTCACGCCTGGCGGTCAGCAGGTTTGGTTGGTCAACGGCACGAGCGTAACAACAAGCGCATCGACAACTCAGACTTTTACAGCCGGTGCTACCTTGCTGCAAGGCGCTCCTGTGTATGTCAGCGGCACATATGCGTTACCTGCTTCAGCAGCTAGCGGTATCGCAGCTGTTAATTACAACGTGATTGGTTTTGCAACCGAGTCCGTGTCGAGCGGAAGCGGAGTGGCTGTGGTGCTGGATGACACTGCGATCATCGGATCGGCCAATTTGGTCGGTGAAACGCAGCTCACTCCCGGCCAGTACTACTACTTAGCTAAGTACACCGGGCAGATCACACAATACGCCACAGCGTCAGGCACTGTCACAGCCTCGGGTGGTTACGGTGCGTTGGTGAATGTTGGTTTAGCTTTAAGTACGACGGAGCTTCAAGTTGAGATTGAACCTCCCGTCACTCTCACAGCTTGACTGTATAATTAACATACGGGGGTAATGCTATGGCAACACGTCGTCCATTAGTACTTGTTAACGGCGTTACCTCGGAGCTGCCTGCTGGCGACGTTGTTGTAGATGCTTCAGGCATCGCGCCAGGCTCAGCTAACCAAGTTCTTCAAACCAACGCTGGCGGCACTGCGACTGAGTGGCGCAGCAACGTCGTTGTACCTGGCACACTCAACACCGCTGGTGTAGCTGTTTTTGCTAGCGGTGTCGGGATTTCTGGCGCAGCGCAGTTTGGCGGTACTGCCACCGTGGCCGGCGCAGTCACTCTGCAGGGGGCTGCCGCTGTTTCCGGCGCGGTAACTGTTGCGGGGGCGGTGACCGTTGCTGGGGCGGCCACCTTCCGAGGGGCGGCGACCGTCTCCGGTGCTGCAACGTTCGGCGGCGCGGTTGTCGTTAATACTTCCGGTGCTCTGACGCTGCCTGAGGGTACAACGGCCGAACGGCCTGCGATCCCTGCGTCCGGTGATATTCGGTTTAATACTACCCTTACTCAGTTCGAAGGTTACAACGGTACTGCTTGGGGTGCTTTAGGTGGCGGCGGCGGCGCCGTGGGCTCCGGCACAAATGCAGTTTTTTATGAAAACGATACGACCGTTACCGGCAGCTACACTATAACTACGGGTAAAAACGCGATGACCGCTGGTCCCATCACGGTTGCCAGTGGCGTCACCGTTACCGTTCCCTCCGGTTCTAGCTGGACTGTTGTCTAATGTCTATCGAAATTAACGGCACTGGTGTTATTACCGGTGTAGACAGCCTCAGCACTCCTGCTGTTACCAACGCGGCGGGTTCGGCTTCTTCCCCCACTATCACTTTTACTGGAGACACTAATACAGGTTTATATAGTCCTGGAGCGGATCAGGTCGCTGTAACAACCGGAGGAACAGCGCGGTTATTTGTTGATGCCTCGGGACGCCTTCTAGTTGGTACGTCTACGAGCCGTGGAGGATGGTTCAATACAAGTGGACAAGATTCGCTTATTCAAACCGAAACAACCACACAGAACGTATTCTCCGGTGTTCAAAACTCAAATAGCGCTCTTGGTCCTTGGATTCTTTTAGGAAAATCTCGCGGGACAACGGCCGGAGCGGTTACTGTTGTTCAAAATGACGATCCCCTGGGTGGGATTACTTTTCAGGGTGCAGATGGCACCGAGATGGTTGACGGTTGCCGGATCCAAGCGTTTGTTGATGGAACTCCTGGCGCTAATGATCTTCCGACAAGATTGGTGTTCTCCACTACCGCCGATGGAGCAAGCAGCCCGACGGAGCGGATGAGGATTACGAATGGCGGCACTACAAGCACATTCACTTCAGCCGGTAATGCTGCTTTATGGGTAGGGAGTGCCAGTGCCGCAGGAACTAGCGTTCAATTGATTTATGGCACTCATTCTGCTAGTGGCGTTATTACTGGAACCAATTCATTTACAGTATGGACAAACGGGAACGTCGTCAATACAAACAACAGTTACGGATCCCTTTCTGATATAAAGCTAAAAGAGAACATCGTCAATGCCAGCTCTCAGTGGAATGACTTAAAGGCACTGCAGATCCGCAAGTACAACCTCAAAGAAGAAACTGGCCAACAGACCCACACTCAGATCGGTTTAATCGCTCAAGAGGTTGAACTCGTTTCCCCCGGTCTCGTCAGCGAATCCCCTGACCGCGACGCAGAAGGCAACGACCTTGGCACTGTCACCAAGAGCGTCAACTACTCGGTGCTCTACATGAAGGCGGTGAAGGCGCTGCAGGAAGCAATGGAGCGCATCGAAACCCTTGAGGCTGATGTAGCTGCACTCAAAGCCTCGTAGTCCTACTCTCTAATTGTTCCCGCTTTGCAGTGCATCGGGCTGAAGTCCCTGCTTCGGCAGGGCACATCTATAGTGGTGGGGCAGCGAGTTTGCACCTCCTGCCCCTGGCCACAGTTCCCTAGAAACCATGACCCAAGAACCTTACCCGATTCCATCGGACGACGAGCTGCGAGCTTTCGCCGTTGACTGGTGGCAGCACTTTGGTTTTGTCGCAGATCCACGCCACGAAAAGGCAACGTACGTCAACGATGTGATCCACGCAGATCATTTCGCTTCATTTGCCCGCGACCTACTCGCTAAGTACGCCAAGTAGTCATTACCACTAATCACCCATGCCCGTAACAACAATCAAACGCTGTCAATGTGAATCCGAGTGGTGGTGGACAGTTGAAGACTGCGTTGCCGAGTACGACGTAGAGCCTGGCTCTGGCCTCACCATCAAGTATCACGACGACAATGATCAAGTGGGTGAGATAAAGCTAAGCCTTAGCAAAGAAGACGCTCTTCTCATTCGTGATGCAATCAATCAGCTTTATCCGCCCTCTTAGCCGCTTCCACTTCTATGTCTGAACTTTCACCCGCCGCACAAGTAGTGCTAGATGCTGCCAATGGTGCTTCATCCTACGGTCCAGATGATTGCCTCAATGAATCTCGCTGGGTTGCTGCCGCCGCCTTGCGAGCTGCTGCGGATCAGGTGGCTCCGTGGCAGCCAGAGCCTACAGAGGAATCCCTTGGCCCAACCATTGACTTCGGTTATGCGTGGGCACTGTTTTCAAAAACAAATGATGTGAGACAAGAACTCCTTGCCATCGCTGACCAGCTTGAAGCCCAGTAGTCACCTTCACCAGTCACTCTCCTAATGACCTACCCCCTCGAAAACAACTTCATCCACCACCCCCCAGGCGGTGACCAGCAAGAGCGCTACCAGCAACTACGCCAGCAAAGTAAGGCGCTGGCTCAGCTCATCCTCGATTTAACACCACAATCCAGAGAGCAGGCGCTTGCGCTTACAAATTTGGAACAGGCAATGTTCTGGGCAAACGCTGGTATTGCTCGCAACGAGAAAGCCTCTGAGCCGGCTTAGTCCACGTCGCTACTCACCTGAGCTCGGTCAAACGACCGGGCTTTTTTATGTTCTTTAATCTGCCCACGTGGGCGCGACCCTGTGTCCAGAGCACCTGCGTAAGGCACAGGTACGCTGGACAGAGAAGTGAAGGGGACTACGCGCTCTCAAGAGCAGCAACTTTGGCCTCAAGGGTTTCGATGCGCTCCATTGCTTCCTGCAGCGCCTTGACCGCTTTCATGTAAAGGACTGAGTACTTAATTGCTTTAGGAATTTC
>Ga0129333_10003071_pt1 | contig 15603 bp, 17 predicted proteins | sample CPB6_08_DNA_FD_94474 | JGI IMG/M metagenome (GOLD analysis project Ga0129333, IMG submission 94474) | Freshwater to marine salinity gradient microbial communities from Chesapeake Bay, USA - CPBay_Sum_0.6_0.8_DNA | ecosystem: Environmental > Aquatic > Marine > Coastal | place: USA: Chesapeake...
CCTTCTTCGTCGCCTTCTTCGTCGCCTTCTTCGTCGCCTTCTTCGTCGCCTTCTTCGTCGCCTTCTTCGTCGCCTTCTTCGTCGCCTTCTTCTTCGTCACCTTCTTCGTCGCCTTCTTCTTCGTCACCTTCTTCGTCGCCTTCTTCGTCACCTTCGCCTTCTTCTTCGTCGCCTTCTTGGTCGCCGTCGCCTTCTTGATTTTTCTGAAGTTCTGAAATCGCCATCGATACCTCGTTTGAAATCATAGCCTTGATATTCTCTGAAGAAAACTTACGCGTGATCTCATCGGAAACAATTTCACGAATTTTCCTCTCAATATCTACCTTCTTGATCTCCTCATTTGCAATTGTGCGAATCTCTGTCGTAATCTGCTTTCCCAAAGCAAGGTATCTTGTCTCAGCTGCTCCTTTTGACAAACGAGACTCGGAAGTGTCATCTCTCGGCGGATATTCGACAGAAGATGAATCGCTTGTATCATCCTTATCATTGTACTTCTTCGAATCAGAAGTTTTAGGAATGTTCTTACTCCCTGGAGGCCGACCGCGAGGACGCGCTGTAACGACAGATTTGTTCAAAGAAGAACTCTTCTTCATCGAAGATTTGGTAGCAGAAGAGGTCTTTGTGTTCTTACTTCCAGGAGGTCTCCCTCTGGGGCGTTTTACTACACCCTTCGCGGCAACAGAAGCCTTCGATGAAGCACTCTGCATTTTCACACGAGATTTTGTAATTTATTACAACTTTGATATGATATTTTAAAAAAACGCCAAATTATTTAAGAAACCAAAAAGGGATTCGTAAAAAATAAAAAATAAAAAATAATAATTTTTTGAATTTTGAAAAAAAAAAATAACTTACAAACCAAAAAGTTGTTTCGGATAAAACAAATATAAAATGTTATGTCATCATGCAAATATCATATATATGATGCCATATTATATAGAAAAAATTGAGTTAACAAATGGTAATTTTTTGAAAAAATAAATAATATATTTATTTATTAGATAAAAAATAGTATTAGTATGGTAAAAAAGTCATTACAAGAAGAATCATTATGGGATACTTTTAAATTATCATTAGTATCAGGTATAGGATTATCATTAGGATTTTCTTTGGTAAGAATGATATTTGTATTTTTATGTCTTATATTTATTCTTATTGGATATTATATATATGTTAGAGAAAACAAAAAACCAAAGGAACAACAGAGTAAAAATACAAAATATTTTGCAATTGGAATGATTTTCATAGGCGTTGTTGTAGGTGGTGGACTTGGAATGTCATTTCTAATGGAAAGTGCTATGGAAACTTTCCAAGATATTGATATAGGTGCTGTGTTAGAATAAATTATTTTCTTGATCTTTTATTTTCTTCTTTCATTTTTTCGTGTCTTTTTTGTTCTTTTGAATCACTATATTTATTTACTCTTTTTCCTTTTCTTTTTCCTTCAAGTTGCATTACATCAAAATTATCTTTCAACACTTCTACTTCCTTAGCTCTTTGTTTTTTCTTTTTCGGCATTTTTACTTTTTGTAATAAACCTACTAAATCGTTTAAAGAATCTTCTGAGTCTCCTCTTATTTTATCAAAAGAACTTCTTTCTCTTTTAGGGATTACTGCTTTTTTATCCAATTGTTGAATAACTTCTTTTATTTTATCAGAAGAACTTCTTTCTCTTTTAGGAATTATATCTTTCTTATCATATAATTCAATTAATTCTTTTATTTTATCAGAAATTGAACCACTACTTTCTCTTTTAGAAATAATTTCTTGTTTATCAAACAATTCTATATATTCTTTTATTTTATCAGACCTTCCTGTAGTTCCTGTACTACTTCTTTTAGGACTTACAACTTTTTTTAATGAATTAGATGTTTGTGATGTTAATACTAATGATTTCATAAGTTCATTTAACTTATCAATGCTTTCATTTAATTTTTTTATTTCATAAGCGGAAACAGATGGTTGTTTATATTGTTGAAATGGAAAAAAACCAGTTTTTTCCATCTTTTTTACAAGCTTATCGATGCTATTAGATGACATATATACTTATATATTTTTTTTTCAAATCTTATTTTATCGCACTTCTTGGCATCTCCAGTTAATGGTTTTCAAAATACGATTATAATATTCTGATGCTTCATTGCTGATGATTTTTGGAGATACATCAATATCAATGTTTGTATTTTGTAAAGGATTATTTTTATTATAGAGAATCTTTTTGTAAGAAGAATCTTTTTTGTTAATACGCTGACCACAAACAACATACGTATCATCATTCTTCTCAATTTTTGAAACAGTCTTACTGTATTCATAAATTTCTAACAGCTCCTTGGAAATAGTGTCATCCATTTTGAAAATATTAATCATTTCACCATCATATTCGCGATTAATAATAACTTTGAGATACTTGTCAGTGGAATCATTGATATTTTCATATTCAACGAAGATTATCAAATCCATGTTGTAATACTCCATAACGGTAAAGGCATTTGTCTTAAAAGGCATTCTTTGCTTTTTCAGTGTAATATTAATATGTGAATCATTTTTTACAAAAAATAAAAAAAATGAATATAAATGTATATAAATGTATATATTATTTATAATTGAATTATAATGGATTCTATCGTATTTGGTGGCATTATTATAGTATACATTTATTTATTTTCATATAGTCTTTAAAAAATTATTTTGTCATCATTTTCTTAATCTTTTCCAAATAAATCATAGCATCCATTAATTCCTCCTGACAATGTGTTATCCACTGTTCTATCGACAAATCAGTTCTATCCATATCAGTTCCATATTTTTTAAAACCAACATTTGATCTTGATTTTATTTTATCAACAACAGATAATACAACAGAATCTAATTCCTTTTCCATATTTTTAAAATATTATTTTCTTTTTATATTATTTTTTTCCCTTTCCCTTTTTTCTTCCACCGTCTATCATTTCTTCTGAAATCGTCGACATTGGTTGAAGCGCTTTCGAATCAGAAACATAAGCACTAGCACGAGCATTTCTTTTTTTATTATAATTTTCATAAAATTGTGTTAATTTTGATTCATCTATTAATTTTTCTTGAACTAAATATTGAACCAAGAAACCTAATACCTTTCCTAATTTATTTTCTTGTTTAATACCCATTTTATTATAAAAATCTTTTCTGAATTCGTGTTCTTTATTTTCATCTATTGTAAAATCTTTATTTGTTTTTAAAAATAAATATAATGAATCTAATTGTACATTACTTAATTCTGGCTTTGGTTTTGGTTTTGGTTTTTGTTGTACAGCAACTGGTAGTTTTTCTTGTTGAGTAGTGTTACTAATTTGAATACGAAGTGACTTTCTACTTGCTTCCTTTGTACCTTTCATTTCCTTATCTTTTCGAGATCTTGGTTTTGATATTTTACTATTTGCTGGTTTAAATGCTTTTTCTGCAAGTAGGGCAGACGCAGGTGATTCAATTTGGAGTATTTCATCTAATGCTTTAGACATTGAAGTAAGATTAAAAGCTCGAGAATCTTTTTTTCGAGGAATGACTCCCCCATTTTGTTCATTTAACATATTTCTTATAATACCTATAATAAATAAACATTTTAATATAATTCTCCATCAAAACCTTCATTCCAATAATTATCTTCGTCTTCTTCATCTATTATATGAGAAGTATCAATGTCATTATAATATATACTTTGGAATAATGGACGTGGTTCACAATATAAATAATGGTTTGGATTATCGAGATCATATGGTTGTTCTATAGTAATTGTTGCATCACTTTGTGATAAAAGATATTCTATAATTTTTACTTGAAACTGTTCGATATATAATACTCCTTTATTTCCATGGCCATATACAATAATAATCCTATCACATGTAGATGTCAAATACATTCGATTGATATTCTTGATATTTAAAAAGAATTCATCGAAACTTATAATTGGAATTGGTTTTCTTATAATTCCAGAAGGCCTGTTTATTTCCCCATTTGATATATTAAATGCTCTAAGAGGTATATTACTGTTTCTTTTAACAATAGATTTATAATGAAAAGGTGATATAACAGGTGATATAAAAGATTCGCATACCCCAATAACACACAATAATGCTAAAAACTTTTTAATATCCATATTGAATATTATATTGTTTCTAATTGTTAAATCTATTTTATTGCCTCGTTTATTTCATCACCTCTTCTCTATATTTTATAAAATTTGCATTTTCTACTATTAGCTTATCTTTATGATTTGTGAAAAAATATTTATCTTCTAAACTATTAATGTATACAAATAATGGAAATAAAGGAGATAATAAATAATATAATGAATTCCAAAACATAAAATTTATATATAGTTTATGTGATTTATCGTTCTCATATGGTTCTACAATAAATTTTAATATTAAAAATGGTCTTTCTGATTTAGATTTTTGAATATTAAAAACTAATGTAGAATCAAATTTACAATTACTGTATTGTGTAACTTCAAACTTTCTCCCCATTGTTTCGCAATCAAAACTAATCTTTTTTTTCTTTGGTTCATATACTTCATTAATCTTGAAAAATGGAGCTCCGTATTTATGAGCTTCTTTAATATGTTCTGGAAAATGTATATGTTTAATACCGTCATTTACATTAATATTTGGAAAATCAAACTCAAACAAAAATTTGTTTATCTTATTACTTACTAAAGGAATATTATAACAATATGTATTTGCTATAATGGTCAAAATAATAACATATTTCAACATTATTAAAATAACTATTTTTAAACTATCTTATTATAAAATCATAAAATAAATATCTAAATATTTTTAGTTTCGGGAAAAAAAGTAACTTTGTCTCATTTTTCTTTTCAGTTGGTTTATATAAAAAATGATCATGTAATATAAGAAAATACATCAACTAAAATGACGAACAACAATTTATATGAGAATATTAACTTTCAAAAAAATAATTGTAATGAACTCAGAATAGATTATCATACATTTACAAGACAAAAATCATTCAGATATTTTCCAAAAGCTCCCGGAATGCTTGGTAATATACATAAACATTATACACTATAATCTGTGAAAATACTATCACATGAACTATTAAATGGCTTCCTCAGAGAAAACCCCTCTCTTAATCTCTTTTTAAGTTTTTCATCATGATATCCATCGACGTTACTATCTCTGGAAGAGATATCACATTCTTTACATCCATATTTATCATATCCTATTATTTTTGCAATATTGTTTAATATTTTTTTTCTTGATGTAAAAAATGTCTTAAATATATGACCTTCGCTTCTTGATATTATATTGGGTTCTGTCATAATATATAATTATATTTTTTACAACAATATATCTGTTTCATTAATTATATTCTTCAATATAAGTTTAACAATATTTTTTTTAATATTATCATTATCATATCCTTCTACAATATATTTATATTTATCATCAATATATTCCATATTTTCGTATACTTTTATATAATATTCTATAAGCTTATTATAGATTTCAAGAGTACAATGATGTTTTATTATTTTATTTATTGAAACTAATGATAAATTGTTAACGAAATCTTCTATAAAGCATATAATATTTGTATCATCATTTATTTTGTCTTGAAAATTATGAATATACTTGTCTATAAACATATCTACATCAGTCTTTCCTCTTTTCCTTCCACGATAACCACTTGAAATATTAATAACATACATTGTTTATAATATAAAATAAAGCATTATTTATCATTTTTTATATTTTTATTACACTACACCCCTCATCCTCCATAGGTTCTTCGAAATTTTTTTTGTAAATATTATATACAATTTTAGGTACTCCATTTCCATTTTTTGATCTTTCATTATTTCTATATTGAGATTCTTCAAGAGAAGTTGTAATATAAATACATTTAACTGGAATTTTAAATTCTTTTGCTATTTCAATAAATTCTGCTCTTCTTTTTTTTGAAGGATTGGTAGCATCTATAATAACAGAATGGTTTTCATTTAAGACTTTTCTTGTACTATCTATTATTTTTTTAATTGTTTTTAATTCATCTCCACTAATGACCTTATATTTGTTATTGAAATGTTGTCTAATAAAAGTACTCTTTCCACTCCCTGGATATCCTGTCATAATTATCATTTCTTGCCTATCATTTATGAAGTTTTCTCGAGAATGAGATACTTTTTGTGTATCTGCAAAATGAAATATTTCTTCAGGTTGTTTTATATTTATACCTATATTATCTGCAAATTGTTTATCACTATCTGACCAATCAGCAGATCTTCCAAGGGCGTCTCCACAATAAAATGATTTACTTTTATTCCATTCTTTTTTAATATTTTCTGTAAAAATATATGAGTTTGGTTTGTAAAATTCTTTCTCTCTCGCTATAACAATCATCATAGGAATGTTAAGTATCGTTAGTACTTCCTTTATTTGTTCTACTTTCCATACTTTACTTTGATTTGTGAATATCACTATAGAATATCCTTTGTCATAATAAGATTTCAAAACTTCTGGAACATTTGGACGAAGCCATATCCAATCATCTTTATCTTTTGGAAACGTTTTACCAGATTTAGGTTTTACCAAAGTCCAATCGTAATCAAATGCTGCAATATTTTTTCTAAATCTATATTTATGAATATTGAATATTTCCATTGTATTACTTATTTCCTTTATAATATAAAATATATCAATTTTTATACAAGATATCTCAGAGAGTACATACGAAAGATAAATAAAAAATTTTATAAAACTTTGAATAATTTCTGAAAAATAAAGTTATGTACTCTTTAAGATATATTGACATATCTATTTTCTATTATTATTATGTATATATTTTGGAGCGAAGTTATTAATCTTTTTATGCAATTCTTGAATCATCACAATGAAACTCTTTTTGAAACTTCTGAAACTATATTGGTATATTGCCTTTTTCATTAACTCTTTTTTTATATCAGAAACTTTATGTGATAATGTTGTTAAAAAAACCTCGCTATTATAATAAGGGTTTTTACTTTGGTCTTCTAATGAAAACAAATAATCTATATAACGAAACAATTCAAATGCTGTATAGCACTTAAACTTTTTACCAATGATATAATCATTTAATTCAGATATTAAGTATAATGTCTTATTATAATCGTGTATATAATGATTGTCATATATAATCATATCTTCCATATCAAGTATATTATCATATATTTCTGATATTTTTGAAGAATAACATGACATCAATACAAGATTTTCATATATATAATATAAATTTATAGCAGATGATTCCCATTCGTAATTATTGTATTTGAATTTAGTTTGCAAATGATAATGGATACCGTAAAATGTTAAATCAATGTTATGATACTTTAAAAAAAATATTTTACTAAAATATTCAAACATCATGTCTATAAGAAGGTGTTTTGAATATGAATCATCTATATATTTACAATATACACATATAAATTGAAATATGTAAAAAGTATTGTTCATTACTTGTTCTGATTCAGTTTGCGGATATATTTCAAGGCTTTTTATAAAATTATCATTGTCATTTATATTATCAAGAATGTACAATACTTCATTTTGTGATAAATGACTATCATTTGCACATTCCAATGCTTTCATAAATGCATTATATATATATTGGTTTCCTAATTTTGCAATGAACATTTCCTTATTATTTTTATAATAGTTCGATGAAACATATTTCAATAAAAATATATCACAAAACGATATGTTTTTTATGATATAATTATTGAAAACATCTTCGGGTATTTCTCCTAAAGACATTTACTCTTACCTTTTCATATTATTATTTTACATAACAGAATTTAATGGCTCATTTGTTCCCATCATCACAACTGTATATAATATTTTTTTTCTAACACCATATTCTGTTGTAGGAGAAAATGTATACATTAACTTTCTGTTGTTGAAAATAATCAAATCATTTTGTTGCCATTTATACTCAATTATATTTCTTGGATTCAAAATAATTCTCATAATATACCTAAATAAATCATTACTGTCGTCAAACTTTAAATCTTTAAACTTCAAAAAATTCATTGGATTTATCATAATTGTCTTTCTATATTTTGTTGAGTCAGAATATACAAATAAAGGATATATTGTATTATTACTATCACCATATTCTAACTGAATATCCTTTCTAACATATCCAGAACTGTCCCAGTTACTTAAATATATTCTTTCTTTATCATTTTGATATATTACTTTATATGTTTGTAGTTCTTTTTTTAATATCATATCAATATCATCATATGCATCTTCTAAACTTGCAAAAAGTGTTCTGCAATTGTTTTTATCAGGAACCATTAATATGTGAAAACTACTTACAACAGGTGGTAGATATTTATTAGACCCAACCATATCTTGTCTCCATACATAATTATTTTTAAATATAGGCTCGTAACCTATCCCTCCGTGAACATTTTTCGATATCATAAAGTTTCCTCTTACTGCAACTTGTGGTGTAGTTTTTGAATATGTATTATATTCATGTATTGTATTATTATTATGATATTCATCAAATATTTTACAAAATTCATAATGCTCTTTTGGTGATATTTTTTGATTTTTGAATATTATTAAAGGTATTGTATCAAAAAGATGTTTTAATTCTATCTTATCTGTTTTGGATAATTTTTTTATATTTATATCAGATATAATTGCCTTGTTTTTTGTAATTGTTGGTAATGATACAACAAGAGCATTTGAAGTTGTTATAATAACTAATAAACTTGTTATAAAAAAATATAACACTTTCATTTATTACAGTTATGTTATATATAAAAAATGATTATTATATACTATACAATAATATTCAATGTCTTTAAGATATATATTTCATATTTCTGATTTGCATATAAGAAATGGTGATATAAAACAGTCGAGATATGAAGAATATAATTATGTATTTGATAAATTATTTAAATCGTTAAAACAAAATATCAAAAAACTTAAAATTTCTCCAGATGATTTCGTTATAATTGTATCAGGTGATATTTTTCATAATAAAAATAATATAGCGAATCACGGACTTCTTTTATACAAAACTTTCATACATAATATTACAAAAATAGGAACTACTATAATTTTTCATGGTAATCACGACAAAAATCAAAGTGAAATCAATCAACCTTCTCTCGTTTCTTCTACTATTGAAATTGAAAATCTTATCCTTTTAGATAAATCTACAACATTTGTTATTGATGATGTATGTTTCTCTTATATAAGCATTGACGATACTTTAGATTCACATAGCACACGTGGACGATTAGAAAATCTACCACAATTTAATTATTCCTCGTCTAAATATAAAGTTGCTTTGTTTCATGGTACCTTTGCAAATGTATCTTTATATAATGGAACTTGTGTAGGTGAAGAGCACAGACCATATCCTTTTGAATGGATAAAAGATTTTGATTTTGCAGTATTGGGAGATATTCATTTGAGACAATTTGGAACTTACAAAAATACTTTATGGGGATACTCAGGATCATTAATACAACAAAATTACGGAGAAGATATAATCAATCATGGTTACATGATATGGGATCTATTTAACAAAACTATTGAAGAAGTAAATGTATTCAATAAGTACGGACTTGTAAATGTAAAACAAGAAGATGATATAATTCTTATTAAAAATAGAGGTAAATATGTTCCAATTGATTCATTCACAAAAGATCCGAATTTTCCATCTCACTTATACATAAAGCTATACTCATATATTGATATTGAAAAATTACAAGGATATAACTTTACCTTTGATATAATCAATAGAATAGAACATAAGCGCAGTTTAGAATCAAATCATTCTAATGACAACGATTCAATTTATATTGACAAAGGAGATATTTTAAAATACTTTCATTCTCACTTAACACCAGAACAACATAATATTTTAAATGATATTGTAAAAAATTACGATACTCTTCTATTTAACCATGATGAATATCCTGAAGATTTACACACAGAATGTTCTAAAAAAAATAAAGAAATATCTGCATTAATATCTAACTGTATCAAAAGTGATGATATTAAACAAAAAATAAATGAATTTACTATTCATTATTTGGAGTGGGAAAATATGTATTGTTTTCAAGGTGTTAATTATATTAACTTTGAAAATAGTTTAAACAATACTTTCTTAATTGCAGGTAACAATGGTACTGGTAAATCTGCTATATATGATATATTGGTACTATCAATATGGGGTGAAATAACATATGGAAGACAAAATAATATATCTCAAGGTATTATAAATCATCATAGCAATGATGGTTATGTTAAGGTAAAAATAATTTCAAATAATAAAATATATGAAATAGTAAGAAGGTTCTCTAAAGTAAATAATGTATTACAAAAAAAGGTAACTATATATGAAAACGGTATTCAAATTAAAAAAGAAAATGCATGTGCCGAATTCATCAAAAAAACATTTGGAACTATTGATGATTTCCTTACGCAATCTATGATAACACAGACTATTGATAATGATATCTTAAAAATGAATTATAAAGATTGTCTTGCATTAATTGATAAAACAAGTAATCTTGATTACATATATGACCTATTCACTCTTATAAAAGGGTGTTTAAATAAATACAAAGATATGAAAAAAACAATTGATAACAAAAAATCTGTTTATGAAAATATTATAATAAAAGAATCGGATGATTTAGATGATAAAAAAAGTATTTACCAAAAACTAATTCAAAAAGAAATATCTATGACAAATGAATATGAAAGTATAAAAGTAGATATACATGACGATAGCGATTTTGTGTTATTAATTGATAATAATGAAAATATAACTGACGAAGAATATAATAAAATAAAAATAAATAAAAAAGAATATTCTAACTATTTATATAATCAATCAATTGAATCTATTATAAAATACTCTTCTCTATATGATTCATCTATTACATATGATAATGATACCAAAAAACCATGTGAAAAGAAATTTATAGAAGAAGAAAAAGAACGTTTATCTAAATACAAAAATATGAAAGAATATACTGATGATGAAATATCAGTATTAAAGAATCGTTTTGAAAACATTAAAAAAGAAAGAAGTAAAATTGATGAAATAATTATCAATTTAAATCATAACAAACCAGTTGTTGTGTCATCTTTTCAATCACCTGAAAACATTTCAGATATAATAGATGAACTTTATATCAATTTCAATACTTTAAAAACATATTGCATTGCAAATAATTTAATTATGAAATACAATGATACGAGTATATATAATTGTAATTATGATATTTCTTTTGATGAATACAAACAATCTATTAAATTTCAAAAAACAGTTACTACAACAATAGAAAAACATAATAAATATATTGAAAAAGAACAAGCAAAACTTGATGAATTATATGAATATAAATATAGTAGAATCCTAAACAATCCTGATTCTAATTGTGTTTATAAAACTTCAAAAAAAATAATTGAAGTATTGAATAGCTATGATGAAATAAAGTTACAAATTAATCTTCATGAAAATGAAAAGATTCTGAATTCTGATTCATTTAACGAATTAAATGATTCTAAGGATAAATTAATAAACATTAATACAGAACTTAACACTCTTATAACAAATGAAGATTACGATTATGATCCGGAATGTAAATTTTGTTGTAAAAGACCTTGGGTTCAAAGAATTAAGACATTAACAAAAGAAAAAATGCATTTAGAAAATATCATAAATAAATTGGAAGTATTTGACTATAGAATGGTTTTAGAAAATACTGAAATTATTAGAAAAGATTTGAAATATATTGAATATCTTAAATCTATGTTACATTATTATCAGGAAAAAGAGAAATATGATAAAATTTGTAAATGTATTGATAAAACAAGTAACAACATTCAAGAGAAGAAAAACAAAATTAAAGAACTGAATGAAGAGTATGAATTGTATAGTTTAACTATAGAAGACTTTAATAAACAGTCTGTATATCTATATAATGAATACGTAAACATTCAATACTATAATCAATATATTGAATGGAAAAAAGATTATGAAAACTATCTGAAAGTCGAAAGTAAAATTATTTTCGAACATGATGAAATATCAGAACAAATATATCATATTGAAAATATATTACCAAGAAAAAGAGAATTAGATAAAATAATATCAGATTATGAAAACTGGGAAAAGCAACATAACAGCAATTTGATATATTGTTCACATATGATTGTTTTAATAAATACATATGAATATAAGTTACACAAAAATAAAAAACAAATGATAACAGATAAAAAGAATCTTAAAAATAAGATTGATGAAAATCATAATGAAATTATAAGATTAGGTAATGAAATAGCAAAATTAGAGACGATATATTGTATTAATGAAAAAAATAAGATGAACAAGAAGATATTGATATCAGCTGATAATAAAATATCAAATATAATATCAACAATTGAAATAATTATTAATAAATTCAAAACCTATAGAAAAGATATATATAATAACTATATATTAAAAAAAATAGTAGATAGGTCTAATAAATATATTGAGAATATATGTCACGTCAATACAAAACCTTTCAAATTAGACTATTATATTAGCGAACTTAAAGATATAATTCATATTAACTGGCTTGTAAAAATAGACGATGATAACAGTCAATATATTTCTATAAATCAAGCATCTGGATTTCAAAAGTTTGTTATGTCATTGGCTTTAAGAATGAGTCTTTTCGGAAATCGCCAATGTTCTCAATTGTTCTTTGATGAAGGATTTACTGCTTGTGATAAACAAAACATTTCAATTATCCCATCGTTTTTGAAAGGATTATTAAAAATATATAAATCAATTACACTTGTATCCCATATTGAAATTATTCAAGATAATGTAGATATTATTTCAAATATAGTTTATAATAATAATTCATCAATGATAAGATATGAATAAGGATAATTATCTATACCTTACTTTCTATATTCTTTTTTATCAAATCAATATAATTATCCATTGAGTGATCGTCAAACATTTTACAACAACACTTCATATTTTTCAAAGCATGTGGCAATCTTTTATGCCATTTTTGTTCATTCTTAATTGAAATTTTATTTTCACATAAACAATATGCATCATCTATATGATGATATTTATAATACATTGGTACATATGTTATTGGGTCATTTTCATCTATAATTCTAAAAGAATTGCCACATTTTATTAAAGAATTGTATAAGTTTTTTAAACCAGTATTTCCAACTCTTGGTGATCCAAACGTAATGTTTGACAAATTAACATTTTTATAAGTAGAATATTTTAAATCTACTGCACATATTGTTGAAAGACCAGCTCCTAAACTATGTCCACAACATATTATATTAGTTTGATTATATTTTTTCATTAAGTAATCCAATTTTAGTTTAATTTTATCCGATATAGAACTATATTGTGCATAAAAGCCTTTATGAACTTTTACTTCATCATGCAAAAATGTTTTCATTGATAGTTTTAAATCAGTTGCCTTATCTTTTAAACTTGATGTACCTCTAAAGCATATATATATCGTATCAGTATCATGAAAAATATATGCCTGGGCATCTGTTTCTTCATTTGTTATATATTCACTACTTTCTATATAACGAGTATAATCAGGCATTTTATTAGATATTTCTTTTAGTTCATTTGGTTCTCTATATGATAAATTGCATAAATTAGCTATAAAAAGAATCGTTATTAAATTTTCTTTTCCTATCATATCTACTTATTTGAAAGATCAAAAAAACTTGCTTATTGATACTTTGCAAGTTTTTTTGACCTGACACAATCCATCATTTTTATTCGTACATCATTTCTTGATTGTCATCATTAAACTCTTGTTTTACTGTTATTGTATTGAAATTTTTATAAGCTTCTTTTTCCTCTTTGGAAAGCGAAGACCAATATGTTGAAATAATCTTCATTCTTTCTTTGGGAGGAATACTTGGGTCAGAATTCTTAATCTCTTGCATCTTTTGCTTCATAAAGATATTGTAGGCAGTTGGTGCTTTCTTAGGCTTTTCTGTCTTCTTTTTCTTCTCATTTGTCTTCATAGTCTTGTAGACTTCTCCAAGAGTCTTCTTAAGTTCTGTAAGACTAATATCAGTATCATTAGCAAGAACAAGTTCAGAGAACTCTTTGATAAGATCATCGTTGAAAGACATTTTATATACTTAAGTATATGTCAAAAAAATAATGCAACTGTATAATCAATTTTTAATAAAATTAATAAAAATATATATTAACTTTTTGATATTCTTACGGTCATTTTCTTATAATCATTTTCAGACATACATTTTATAAGCAACTTTGTATTAATAGGACATCCCGATGGTGTTTCTTGTAGTACAAAATTGCAACATTTTTGTGCAACAATCATCATTGGATTGGATTCGTATGTCATCAATGATATATAATTCTTATGTAAAGGACAGCGTAATACAGCATATTGAATTAAAATTGACGCCAGATTTCTTCTTCTATAATTATGATCTATATATATTTCTTGGATATAAAATGTATCTATTTTTTCATTATTTGAAAAGTCTGTTACAAACTTTCTGCTACTTTCTATAATCATAAATCCAATCATAAGATCATCGATAAACATTCCATATATCTTTTTCTTAAGAATAAAATCGTCTATATGATCTACAACGTTTAATTTATTTACAGGTTTTGTGCTTGATATTTTTTTGTAATTTAAATAATGAAAAAAAGCAAATATTTTATCTCTATTTACATTTTTTAACAATCTTACGACAACAGTCTTATCATGTTTATCTTTAAATTGTTTAATACTTTTTTCAAGTTTTTTTTCTAATTGTTTATGTTCATCATATCTTTCAATTATTTTTCGATTTGAATTATTTATGTTTATTATATTTTTCAATAATTTAACGTTATCACTTTGTATATATTTCTGTATTTCAGAAAAATAAATTTCTCTTTTTTTATCTATATTTTTTGGTATACTTTCGATTTCCAAAGAGATTAATAACCTATCAGGAATACCATGAACTAATTGTAATTTCTTTTTAAAGACATCTAAATTTGTTGAATTCACATCAAATGAAGTTAAAGGCTCTTTATAACTTTGCATTTTCTAGTAATATATAATATATGAAAACTTATAATATGTAAAACTTAAACACACCTGCAATTATTACATTTTTTACAAGATTTACTTTTTTCAACAGCTCTCATCAATCTTGTAATTGGTTTTTCTTCCATTTGTGCAAAATATTTATATTTTTTTTCAGAGCGCGTAACTGGTTTTTTGTAAATAGGAGCAGTTGATTCTGTGTTTTCTCGTATCCATTTATGGATTTCTTCAATACTTTTATTAAGTTTTTCAGAAGTATTTCTTCCATCATTTTGAACACTTGCTATTTCATTAGCCCATCTAAGAACTTTTGAGGAATTATCTGTAGTCATAGACCTCGTGACTGGTTTTTCATAAGTTGGAACAGAACGCTCTGATGATTTCTCAGCAGTCATAGACCTCGTGACTGGTTTTTCATAAGTTGGCACAGAACGCTCTGATGATTTCTCAGCAGTCATAGA
>Ga0129333_10003072_pt1 | contig 15598 bp, 23 predicted proteins | sample CPB6_08_DNA_FD_94474 | JGI IMG/M metagenome (GOLD analysis project Ga0129333, IMG submission 94474) | Freshwater to marine salinity gradient microbial communities from Chesapeake Bay, USA - CPBay_Sum_0.6_0.8_DNA | ecosystem: Environmental > Aquatic > Marine > Coastal | place: USA: Chesapeake...
GACAATAGCCTCCACAGGGGCTGCTACAGAACCGTCCGGGGTGTTGTCTCCAAGGCAGTACTGCCAGTGCCATGACTCGAATTCCTTGGAGTTCTTGTCGCCAGTCTGGAGGTAGAACCCCCACTTAGGGGCATTGGCGCACATCCATTCAAAGCATGCACCGCCCATCGACTGGAGCTTGCCGCCAGCCTCGTAACCCAGGTCAATGGCAAGTCCCCAACCGTGGTTGGAGCCCTTCTTGCCGGTTGGGTCTGGGGCTGCCGAAGGGGCCTTTCCTGGCTTTAGGTACCAAGTCTTACCCTCATATTGACGGGTAACCTGCGGCTTCCTACCATGGTCAACTGTCTCATATCGATCCATGAACATGTTTAGCTGTCCCTGGAATGACCGGTAGTCACCTACGTTCTTAAGCTTGTGACCAGCAGCTAGAGCGGCGTCGTACATCTTGTTAAACTGCTCAGCTACGGGCTTGTACATCAAGCCACCAGTGTTTACCTTAGCCAACAGTTCCTGGGGAAGTTGCCCGTTTTTATGGGCAGCTAGGGCTGAAGGAAGTACCAGCTTAATGTATGGGTAGATCATTTGGACCCCTTACCAAAGGCGCTATCGTTGGGGTTGAGGAACCGAAGAGCTACTGGAAGTGCGGCGGCCCAAAGAGCGTTTAGGGTTACCTTCCAGTCCTGAGTAGCGGCGTACGTCGAAACTGCAGCACCTAGAACGCTGCGGGCATACGACGCAATGAGGGCTTTATTTTCCTTTGTCAACATTTGTGGCCTCCTTAGGGGCAGTCTTCATCGCATCAATTGTAGCCTCTAGCATGGCAATACGCTGGGCCTGAATGGCGATCTGTGCTGTTAAAGACTCGATTATCTTGTTAATATCAAGTTGAATATCAGACATTTTCTTCTCCAGTGTTATCTGTAATGTTGGTTTCTTGTCCAGTTGGTGCAACCCAGCTACAACCCAGTTACAACCATCATAGGCCCAGTTGACCTGTTACCCGAGTGGGGTTGCGTTTCAAGCCATTTCAAATAATTCTCATACGAACCATCATTGTAAGTGGCGACAGAGTTAGGAAGATTGCCCGAATCAACAATATCAGTTTGAACACCATCAATATCTCTCAAGGCAAACACGCAATACCAAACTGTGTCATCTTCAAGAGCCGTGAATTGATGCTGTAAGCCTTTTTTTACTACGACGAATGTAGGTGCGTAAAAATCCTTCGGTTCGTGATTTCCAACGGTAACTCGCACACTTCCCTTTACGATTAGCGAAACATGGTCGTGTGCATGTGCATGACCACCACCCGAGTCCCCGGCTTTTTCCATGTGGTTCGTCATCACCCAAATATTTCCAACAAATCCATAGGGTTCAAGACCTGACATCTATATCTCCTTCTGTGAATACAACTGTTGACGGAATAAATTCATTAGGTATTCTACCGCCCAACCTGTTGATAGTTGGATCATAGAATATGTCATTCTGATCGTCATACATAAAACTTACTAAAGCAAAACGACCGCGAAAATTGTTATTGTAACTTGTCTGAACCCAACGCCCACCAAGATTGTCAATCAACCATTGATATCCCTCGTCCCCGTTTGGATCATCGTTATCGCATACTACGACACGAATAACAACGTTGTTATCATCAAGTTCCGCCCAATGACTCATAGCAGATACCTCATAATTACAACACCTGATCCTCCGGTGCCCGCTGAAGATTCCAGAGTTGTGCTCTTGTCAATGTAAATTGATGCACCACCACCACCACCACCACCTGTATTGGCGGTTCCGTTTACTCCGTTAGTAACGGACGGGGATGTTGTAGCCGATCCTCCAGCGCCTCCGCCACCAGAGCCTCCAGCACCACCGCTTTCATTTACATCATTATTTGTATAGGCTCCGCCGCCGCCACCTCCGCCTACTGTCACAAAACTATTCCACGTTATTCCTGTGCCACCAGCACCGGGTGCTGATGTATATATCCCGGCACCTCCCGCACCACTACCACCGGGCCCATCGTAGATGGTATACGCATAGTTCCCTTGAAAATAGGTTGAGCGATAGTTTGAAATACCCCTATAGCCACCCAACGCAAAAACTGGTGACACGGAAGAAGTCGTGAATGAACGTACTGGGCATGCACCCAAAAGGCCGGAACTTTTATTGAAAAAGTTCCAACCTGATGAGCTAACGTAATAGGCTAGATTATTGGTGAGTTCGGTACTGGTCCACCTATCACTTGTCCTGTGGCTCGCTGGTAATTTAAGCGCTTCTTCACGTGAAGGTAAAAACCAGTCTGAGTAACCACCATACGTAAAATTCCAGCAGTAGGCTGCGGCATTATTTAATCCAGAAGAATCAGCATTAGCAGTCCCTAGTGTAAAATATCTTTGGTAGTAAATTGATTCTGTGTTTCTTTCCCCTGCTCCAATATCAACACTTACCGCATGTAATGTAAGGTCGGAGGTACTCGTAGCAAAATAGGTGTTATACGTGGTAGAAGACCACGATCTGCTAGCAATACTGCCAACAGGAGCCGCCTCAAAATACTTGCCAGTGTTGTTTCCGGCAGTAGAGGGTGTTATGAATATAACACCACCAGCAGGACCAGTATCACCAATGTTATAGGTCGTCTCTCCTGCGCCATTACTACGTATTGAACTAGAAGTTCCTCCTGCACCAATAGTTACGGTGTATGTGCCCGGTGCAAAACTTTGGGTGGAAGTAGTTACTCTCCCGGCTCCTCCACCCATTCTTGATCCTACCGATTCACCAGAACCAACGACCAGAACATCCATGCTCTTAGTTAGTCCAGCGACAATAAAACTACCTGATGAATTAAACGTGTGGTAGCGGTATCCACCTGAATCTGTTGTCGTTCCACCAGATGCAGAAAACGCAGGGGTATACGTATTGATAATGCCAGTACGAGACACCAATGTCATGCTGATAGATCTCCAATTGCTACCCAAGTATCTGTTGCCCGTTTAATTAACGTTACGGCTGACCATTGGCCAGCAATCTTTAAGTTTGCTGATTTGGAGTTTATTGTAACTCCACCAGTAGCAACCAAAGTGGTTTGCCCAGCCCCAATTTGTAGTACGAGGATTTCCGTTCCAATTGGAAATGCAACACTGGAGTTTAGTGGTATCGTCAAGTTGTTGGCAGTTGCTACGTTCATTTCAACCAGTTTCCCACCATCGGTAAGGTCCAAAGTTGATGATGCGGTTTTAGTAACCGTGGAAAGTTTAGCCACTTGATAAATAAGAGCATTCCACGCAGTTGAACCTGTACCAATCTTAAACAGGTTTGTGTCCGACTCAAAACCGATCTCACCAGCGGCAAGGGTGGGGTTAACAGAAGTCCAGTTAGCGGCAGTATCTCGCCTTACTTGAATGAGTGCATTACGAGCCATTTGTTATCTCCGGGTTCCAAGGTTCGGGGGTGTTGCCTTCAGCCAACCATTCCAAATACTGCTGGCGTTCAGGACCAAAATTATCTTCAACATCAGGGAAAGATACCGTGACGGCATCGCCCAAACTAAAGATTATATGACGAACAACAATGCCGTCTAAACCCATAGAGTCAACATATTTATACATCATAACTCTGCACTAAACCCCAAAACAGCGGAAGCATTTGCTTGTGTCTCCAAACCATAACCCCTATATTGAACCCCACCACTTGCAACAGTGCAGTTGATACGGCAACCATCAACACCAGATTGTTCAAGAACTGCGTTCGTAACATTGATCGCTGTTGTTACGTCGTTTACACGCAACAAATAAAAGTCAATCGCAGTTGGTTTCACCCTCATCTGCTGTCTAAGTTTTACCTGAGGGTAAACACTTGTTGCATTATATCCATTACCAAAACCTATTTGGTTGATGTTTGTCGCATCCCCCTTATACGCCTGATAGTAGCGGTCACACAAAAACTGTTCCACCCCAAGTGGACGACGCTCAAATGGGGTTGCGACAGAACCCAATTCAAGTTGAATACCAGTAAAACCAACATAATAATGACCATTGGTGTTGAGCGTAAGTTGCAAATAACTGTTTGCGCCCACGGTTTTCCCACTAATTGACGGCAACGTGAGCGTTCGGGACACACGTGTCCAACCAGTAGTGGTGGTCACATTAGAAAAGTTTGTTTGCACTGACGCAGAACCACCAGAACCAAAGTTCTGTGTGAGGGAAGAAACGATGACGTTGTTGCCATAACCAAAGTTGTTTACCCAATAAGAAAGTGTGACTGTTTGTCCAGCAAATGTTCGGACATCTTCAATACGCTGACTAAAAATATTTGGGTAATTTATATTACTGAAACTTCCCATAAAATACTGTCCGTCGTATCCACTAATTCCGCCAATCGCCAAGTTCTGTCGCTCCATAATGTTGGTGCCGCCAGCCGAGGCGGTGCTCCCAATCCACCTATCTGCGGCTGGATAATAAGCAAACGTATATAAATAGTTGCTAGTTGATCTCTGCCATACGTCGAAACCACCGTTGATGATCGCATTACGATAGCCGTGAAAAGGAGACAGGTAGTTTGTTCCCTGAAGAAACTGTGTGGACTGAGTGGTGCCTGTTACATCAAGCGTGTATGCAGGGGACTGGTTGTTGATACCGACCCGAGTGTTCGTGGAATCCACCTTCAACACGGTCGGGGACAGGGATGCACCGTAGGCTTTCCATGTTGTTCCGTCCCAAATCCACGATTTGTCGCCGGACGTGAAGATTTGGCCGTTGGTGGGGCTGTTAGGAAAGTCGATAGCCATTACGAGTTCCTGTATCCATAGATGCGAACAGTTCCACTCATACTTGAACCAATCGTGTAGAAGTTCAACGAATCGTATGAGGTCGTCAGGGTATGTATTCCACCACCACTTCGCCAATAATACGTTCCCGAAAACTGGCCGAATGTCGTGTAAAAACTGATTGTTGTATCGGCCACGAACGGTCGGAAGATTTCGACAGTCGATGATCCTTCATAGGTGCTGCCGGACAAGCAACCGCGAAACTCGGTTACATTCACATCCGCAATACCGCTAACCGTCCCACCACTAACGGACGTACTTTGCATTTGGTAGTTTGCGCCAGTTGCAGTTGTGCTTCCTGAACGCAACCTAAACATAATGTCTGCCGCTCCGGTGATGAGAATGTTAGAAAACACCAAACGATAGTTTTCGTAAGTTGACGAAAAACAGTTGGCGACATTCACACTTGTGCCAGAAAGTGTCACCTCTGTAATGAACACCAATCCCGGTGCAAGACTCGTACTCATAGCCGTCGCAAGGTTCCCGTAGGTGATCTTGTTCGCCGCTGTGGCGCTACTTGGGTTGTCAATGACCGGAAACACATCGTCGCTCGTCAAGCTCGTCACCGCCGACAACGCGGTCACCTGCCCCGGTTGCAACGCCCCAGCGATATCGGTCGCGTTACCGATCTCCACCCACACCGAGTCGTAGTATGTGAAGAACCTACCTGTGTCTGTTTCATACCAAAGATCACCGTTGTTAGGCGAAACTGGGGCAGTATCTGAGGTTCGTAGTACCGGACCAGTTCCATACGCGGCCCAGTATGTGCCGTTCCACTGCCACGTTTTACCACCAGCGGTGTAGAGATCACCAGAAACTGGGCTATTAGGGAAGTCAATTGCCATTACGCTGTACCTCCATCTAGTGTCCCATATGCGGGTGCCGCCGCATCAATCCAGTACGAATCATAGTATACAAGAAGATTTCCTGTATCTGATTTAAACCACAGTTGTCCGGCATACGGAGATGCTGGCGCGGTATCGGATGTGGTAACAACTTTACGAGATACCCACAACGACCCGTTGTACCCAAGAAATTCACCAGAGTTGGGGGAAGGCAAACTGACGTTGTGCAACTCATCCAATTCGTAACCGTTTTGAGTAGCAACGTAGATAATTCCGTTGTTGGTGGCTCGGACAACGACACCGATAAAAACAAGGTGGTCGGGGGCTGTGGGCTTGGTTTTAGTAAACGCACCGTTGGTCCCCAACCACAAGATGTCTCCAGCGGTGTACCCCGTCGAAAGGTCGATACCATCGACATACCCACGAGTAATAATTGGACCATTGTTACTGGCAGTAATGTCAGCACCAGCGACACCAATGGTCTTAGATGAAGTGGTGTCACTAGTGTTATCGGCCCTCTTAACAGTAGCGTGGTCACCAGTAGCACCGTACAGGTACACGCAGGTACCAGTTGTAATCGTGGTCGATTCAGCATTACGCACATAAGACACCAGCGGGATGTGGCTGTTTACCCACGACGTACCGTTATACGAAAGTCCTTGAAACTCCTCGGGAGCCGTAACTACAACATCGGAAAGATCATCCAGTGCACCAACACTGGACCCACCGCCAGCGGAGGCTGCACCGAACTTCGTCCCGTTGTACTTAAGAACATCACCGGTTACTGCCCCAGCCGTATCAATTTCTATGCCCTTTACAAAAAGGGACTTTAGAAAGTTAGCCATACGGCTCCTTTAAGTTTTATCAGCCTACGACAACTACACGATACTGGTTGGAAGTTGGGGCTGTCGAGAACTCCAAGGTTACAGTTGAAGTAGTAGCATTCTTGACATCAGGGAAAACTTGTTGGTAGGGGCTTCCAGCTTCGTACACATACACCTGCACGTCCCGAGTTGAAAGGCTGTGGGTTACAGTGTAAGTGGTATTAGAACCATCGCCTACGTTAGTGGAGTACTTGGTGGTGGCCCCAAGGTTTGCACGAGCAGTAGCGGCATCGGTTGCGCCAGTACCACCGTAGGACACTCCGACGGCGGTGCCTTGCCAGACGCCCGTTCCAATGGTTCCGACGCTGGTCAGGCTAGAGGAGGTTACCCCAGAACCAAGGGCGCTACCACTTAGAACTTGGGTCCCGTTGATATAGTAAGCCTTGCCGGTGAGCAAATTCATGTGCTCCGACGAGGTCCATGCGTCAGTGGAGTCAACCCAGTTGAAGGTCTTGTCAGTTGCGCCGTTTAGGGTGATACCACCACCGTCTGCGGCAGCGTCTGAGTTGTTACCGTCAGCAAGAATGATGTTCTTGTCGTTGACCGTCAGGGTCGTGGAGTCAATAGTGGTCGTGGTTCCCTCGACCGTCAGGTTACCCTTGACTACCACAGTACCGGAGGCGTTACCTACGTTAACTGTAGTAGCTGCACCAGCAAAGTTAACAGTGGTAGCAGTGGTGTTTACCAGGTCAAACGTGGTGCTTGAAGTGGTAATTGAGGTAACAAACGAAGGGCTGGTGTTGAATACCAAATACCCAGAACCGGTCTCGTCAGAGATAACACCAGCGAGAGACGAGGAGGTAGTAGCGGCGAATTGACCGAGACCAGAAGTGGTTACGGCGATATTGGTGATTGCACCAGTTGCACCGTTAACGCTGGTAACACCAGTGCTGGAAGTCAGGTACGTGTTGGTGTCGACAGACCATGTACCAGATCCGTTGGTCTTTAGGAAGCCAGACGTTCCGGTAAGAGCGGCAATTGAAGCGAGATCGGCGTCGTATGGTTGCCAAGTACCAGATCCACCGGCGGAGACGGTAACCCAGTTAGTACCATCGTGGTATTTGAGAACATTGGCCCCACCACTGGTATCGAAATAAATACCACCGGCCTTGGCGTTGGTCGAGGGGGCGGTACCCGCGTTATGTACAACGGCATTGAGTAATTCGTTACCGGACAGGTTTACGTTATTTAAAAACTTAGCCATGGTGCCTCACGATAGGTAGGCCTTGCCGCCAAAGGTGGCGGAAAAGGAAATTGTTAGAGAGTTTAACGACACATATGTTACATCACCTATTACTACGTTTTCCCCGTTATCTACGACGTTAACGGAAGGGTAATAACCCAAGTTGTGATTAATTGTCCACGTAGAAGCGGACACACTTTGTGTGTGGGTATAGAACCCACCCGAATCCCCCGGTAGTCCCTGGGGACCTTGTGGTCCTTGTGGGCCCTGAACGCCTTGTGGGCCCTGAACGCCAGTAGGTCCTTGGGCAATCTTCTCAACAATTGAAGTCTTGGTATCAGATACCGTTACTGATGACCTGGGTTTTTGTGATACAACCTCAACGGTGTTAGACCCAGTTTTTGTAATCTCGATAGATCCTTTTGTATCAGTTATTTGTACAGTACCCATTACGGCTTCACCGATACCGACGGCTCCACCACAAGGGCTCCTTTCGTCAACCTACTCCAGTCGCCACCTGCGTCCTGAACAAAGATGTCGAAACTGTAGGAACCTGCGGCAATAGGGTTTGTATTTGATACATGCACGATCAAACTAGCCCCTGTAGCTGGGGAAATGTACCCACGACGATTGGCTGTTAGCCCTTCAATAGTGGCTTCTGTCGGTGGGGTTGAGTACCATCGAAGGTCAAGCACTACAGTCCCTGAGGAATTGGCCGCCTGCATATAGGCATTCTGCACCGTCACTATGGCACCATTAGAATCCCGCCATGTAAATGTGCGGTAAAAATCTTCACCTTCACTAAACCTAAGTTCCATGTAGTCAATCTCCTCCAACGGAGTAACGGTCCCAACGTCGGTGACCACAATTGTACCTTTGGCAACTGGGGTGGTCACGTTAGATGTAACCCCAGATGCAATTGATCTGATAGGCAAAATGGCCATAACGTCAAAATCTAGGGTTCCTACGGGAAGGTCTTTTGTTTCTTCCTCAGTTAGGGCTATAACAATTCCACCCTCAGTTGTAATGGTGGTTGTTAGCTCTGCCCTTGTTACATCGCCCGTCTTTACCAACCCCCAGGCGTCTGAGGGTTTTACAACACGGCGAGTAGCCTTATCCTTGACCATGATAAGGCGTTCCCAGGGCAGCCCCTTGGTAATTCGGTACTTAAGCTCGTTGGTCATATCACCATTCTAACGCATAAATAAAGTGGGTGGACCGCCCGCAGACGGCCCACCCAGCAGAGCACTCGATGTCTATTATACAGCTTTTGATTTACGCTGTGCTGGCTTGGGGGATTTAGTTACTTCCAAAAAGGTTACCCGGGTATCTAGGCGATCAACTTTGCTATCAAGCCTGTCTACTTTTCCGTCGACTCGGTCAACCTTCCCTTCAACCCTTTCTAGGATTTCCATGGACCGACCGTGCTGCTCGGTGTTCCGTTTGTCGAGGCGGCTAAGGAACCACATCACCGGCCCACCAATTAGCGCTACCACAATCGGGATGTAGACAGGTTCCATCAGTCTTTGTCCTCCTGCTTGCTAGCGGACATGGCTCGTCCAGCGGCCAGGCCGGTTAGGGCGCCACCGATGCTGAACATCAGGGGCTCAAGGATCTTTAGAAACGCAGCATCATTCGGGGATTGCTCTGAAGGTTGGTACACAAAAATCAACGAGTACAACAACGCGCAAACGCTGAACATCAATACACCGGCCAGGGTTAGGATTACTACCGCCCGTGTACGGGCCTCCAGTTCCTCAGGGGAGAGGCGCTTCCTGCGCTGGATTACTGGTCGTTGAGGTCTGGTTTCTTGGGTCATCCGCTGGGTTCCTATATCTATCCGAACATGCTGATAGCGCTAGTAAGGTCAATAATAGTACAAATTTTCTCACTCAGTATCCCCCTCATCTTGTGTAAATAGAACACCAAGAAAATGTGCTATCAAAGATAAGCCGGAAATCCACAAACCAATGGCTTGGGTTGTCCCCGATAGAGTAATCAGCACCAAAGCTGTCCCACCTAGTGTCCACGCTAGGGCGGAGGTTTCTTTAAAAAACTTTTTAATCATTTGATCTTCCTCGAGCTTGTCGGTACGGGAGCTGCAAAACTGGCTGCTGCGGCAGCAACTACTACACGTCGTGCACCAACTGGAATGGCTGATCCGGTGGGTACATAGTTATCAAACTGTCCACCGAACACGTTGATCTGGGCTTCGAACTCTTCTTTGACGGATTCTGGTGCATTGGTTAGAGCCTCTGCCAGGGCCTCGGCCTGTTCATCGGAAAGTTCCTCAGGAACAATCGAGTCAATAAGTTCTGCTACCTGATCATCAGATAGTTCATCTAGTACATCTTCGCTAAATACAGCGGCGATGGATTCCTCAGTTAGTGAACTTACTTCGATAGATTCTACTAGGTCATTAAGTTCTTCGCTAGAAAGATTGGCCAGTTCTTCTTCAGAAATCTGTTGGCCATTCTCCACAGGCACAGTCGTCGTTGTGGTCGTGCTGGTAGACGAACTGGTTGACTCCGGTATGGAGGTGCTCGTAGACGTTGAGGCGACCGTTGTTGTGGTGGAGGTAGACGAGACCGGAGGAGGGGTAACCGCAATCGGGGCACTTGTTGTATTCGTGGCTACGGTAGAAGGTGCCACAGTGGGCGCAGCAGTAGTCCCAATCGTTGATGTCGTCGGGGCAACAGATGTAACAGTCGTCTCCACAACAGTCGTTGTCGTCTCCGGAGCTAAAGAGCTCGTAGTAGTCGTCGTGGAGGGGGGTTCTGTTGTCGTGGTAGTTGGGGGTTCCGTGACAGGTACAGTCGTTGTTGGGGCAGTAGTAGTACTGGTCGTCGTCGTAGTTGTGGATGTTGTAGTTTCCGGCCATGTCGTGGTTGTCTCCGGTACAGTGGTTGTTGTGGTGGTAGTTGGCGCGTTTGTAGGTGTTAGACCTGTGTTTAACTGATAAGGGTTACCATACCATCGTTCAGGATCACCACAACATACGCCTGCTCGAAGTCGGTATACCCCTGGCTGTACAGATACATTGAGGTACGAATCTAATCCAAAGTAATCGTCATTTGCTGCTACTACGTTTCCGTCTGAATTGTACAGCCATAAGTGCGGATCGCTATTTGAATAAGTTCTGGCAACGAACTGAGTCGGCTCAGTAAACGTAAAATAAAAATCTGTAGGACTGCTGACGTTGTAATCAGCTGCTTTTGCGCTACTGATAGGGAATATAGCCAGCACAAATAAAGACCACTTTGAAATACTTATGATACTTCGAAGTACTTTTGTAATCAATACACTCCCTCACAGCAAGCATCTCGACGTCCACATTCCCGGCACTTATAGTGTGCGTGTTCTGGTACAAGCTGGCCGCCGCAGTAGACGCACTGCGTGGAGGTATCACATTGTTTAGCTGGTGGTTCTTCCATTTACCAATTGTATCAGTACCGGGTACGGGAGTTGAACCCGTCTACGAGTGTTTATAAGACACCTTGCGTCAACCGGACGCACCACCCGGTTTGTAGGTATTATCTTGTGGGTTTAAAGGAGCATGAATGAATGGTGTAGACGTAGTTGGATTTTTGACCGGAGAGTTTGGTCTTGGTGAAGCGGGAAGGCTCCTTACTGAAACGTTGCGTAAGCAAAATGTACCAGTGTCTACAATTAACGTAGAGGTACCAAATCATAGAAACAGACATCCATTTGTAGCGGACAATGTCTGGCGTCATAAAATTATGATAGCCAGTGTCAACTCTACTGAGATGGCGTTGATTATGCAACAGCACGGAGCTGATGTATTTCGTGAGCGGCATGTCATAGGTCAATGGTTTTGGGAACTCGAGGACACACCGAGGCAATACCGAGTTGGCTACCAGTTTGTAGACGAGTTGTGGGCTCCTACAAAGTTTATTCAAGAAACAGTTGGCAAATACGCCCCGTCTAATGTAGAGGTTTACCACATGCCTCTACCATTGATTACTCCAAAAATACGTGAAGGTGTTACCAAAGAGAACTTTGCGCTAGATCCAAATCGGTTTACTTTTTTGTTTACATTTGACTTCTGCAGTATCGAGGCTAGAAAAAACCCTGCTTCGGTAATAGAGGCTTTTAAAATTGCGTTTCATGAAAACGAAGGACCAGTTCTAGTAATTAAGTCTCTGAATGATCACGTGTTCCCTCATTCTTTAAAGAACTTAATGGTACGAGCTGACGGTCGAAGCGATATTAAGTTCTTTAACCAACACCTCGATCATGACCTGGTGTCTGCATTGAGGAACGTGTGTGATTGTTATGTGTCCTTACACCGATCAGAGGGCCTTGGTCTTACCATCTCTGAAGCAATGTGCCTGGGTAAGCCAGTAATTGCAACGGCTTATTCAGGAAATATGGATTTCATGACTGAAGAGAACTCGATACTGGTGCCGTGGGAGTACACCTACATCAACACCAACCAGGGCCCGTACGAAGCAGGTATGCGCTGGGCTGAACCAAACACGACGTTTGCAGCTAACGCGATGCGTAGCGTTTACCAAGATCCGGTGTGGGCAGCCAAACTGGGGCAGGCAGCCAAGGCGGATATAGAGAAAAGATTCTCATTTGAAGCCACTGGAGAGCGTATGGCCGACCGGATCAATAAGGTTCAGGTGTAGTTCCTATAGGAACAGGCCAAATATCGTAAGGTTTGTACAGTGCGTGGTCGTGCACCGTCCCAATCCACGCTTCAGCGCAGTGCCGGTGCTCTCGAGAGCACTTTTCCAGCATGTTTATGTGTTGTCCTGAGGCCCACCAGAAGTTTCCGCCCCAAAATGGGTTCGGATTGTCCGGGTTTATGCGGTAATAGTGACACCCGACTGTAGATGCACAGTCTTCGAGGGCTTGGACGCACTTTTCCCACTCAACAACGAGCTTTTTGGTCATTCCACGACGCCAATTCTCGTTTATGGGGGCATAATTGGCCGCTCCCTTGGTGTGGCAGTACAAAAAGTGGGCTTCAGGGTCGATTTTGGCGAGTTCCCACAGCGGATCGAGCGTAATTTGCTCCCATCCGGTCGGTCCACTGGCTACAAGGTTGCATTTTAAGCCTTGTAGATCAAAAAAATCGAGTGTCTCGGTGATATTTCGGTTGGATCCGACGCACCCGACGTTAAACGATGTCAAATTTTCGTATAAACCGTACTGTTTAAGAGCCCGTACGTGGTCTGACACCTTGTCTTTCCACGCTCCGTCAGCATAAACGTGGTAAAAGTGGTGAATTGGCCTCGTTACTTGCGCCATACAGACGGTGAATGGGCTGATTCGACCGCCCTAGCGTGTTCTTCGTCAACATAAAGCCTTACGATGTGTATGCATGGGTCGTTTTCCCAGAAATCTTCGTACTCCGCTTCACTCATGGGTACGCCGTCGTGGGTTTCACACACCGCTGGGCCACACCAATTGTTGTCCATTCCGTATTTCAACCACTCGTTAAAGTCCATTTTTCCTCTTATTCGCATCCGTCACAGCCGCAGCTGTTATTTCCGTGGGAGAAGCTACCCCATCTGCCACCCTGTACGCAAGAATTGTAGTCAGCAGGATTTACCACGTCACCTTCGGCGTTGGTGCGCATTGATGGGTTGCGGTCATACCAACGGCTTTCCGCGACTTTAGCAGCAAATGCTTTACGCTTTTCTGCCCGAATAGTGTTGGGGTGGCGAGGGTCTCCGGTTTTTGCAAACCGCTTATTGGCAGCGGCAGCCCTTCTACGCCCTCTGGCTACCTGCTGCTGATCCTCGTAGTCCATTCGATGGGATATATACCCATCGTAAATACTCTCAAACGGACCTTCCTCAGAGCCGTCCTCTGGATTAACCATATTTGCCCCTAAGGTGTCTCTTAGCTATTACGCTTGGTAAGCATATTATAGAACACTCCTCAGCTGCCCGGCCAACGCCGAATTTTCCAATTTTACGGGCTACCAAGGCCGCGCAACCGGCCAGATAGCAATAAATACTGAAAAGCGTATTACGCCTGTGGCATTACGGCTGTATGTGGAATAGGTCTACATTACCTCACTTGTCGGTTGGGCCACTTTACAATGTAACCGGTTAATGGCGGAATAGGGCTATTACGCAGTGGGGTGCTCCTTGGCTGGTGGGCCCTGCCCCCGTCACGCTGGGGTGCTAGCGACTAGTGATGGGGGTCACCCCCCACCCCCCACCCTAGCGTGGGCGGGTGAATCAGGGTGCGCTAGTCACTAGCGTACCGGATCCTCCCCTGCCAGGCAAGGCGCCTACCGGCCTGGCAGAAGCATAATGGGGACATCTGTGGTTATCCACAGGGTCAGCCCCTCGCCTCGTGGTTATCCACAGGGTGGCAAGTGGCCTAGCAATAGGTCTACAAGTTATCCACAGGTTTATCCACAGAGGTGGGGGCTGGCTAGTCACTAGCATTACGGTGCGCGGAGTTGCTATCTCTGTCCAGTGTTCAACCACAACAGAGAAAGGGAAACATCATGGCAACCATGACCCGCAGCAACATCCAACCGATGACCGACATCGTCGAGGCCTTCAAGGCTGACTACGACAAGGTCGTCGCTGACAACGGCAACGGTGCCGTCGAACTGTACGCCCGAGGCGTGCTGATTGGCGATGCCGGTGACCTGGTCCGCGACCTCGCGTTCGACCTGGCCAAGCGCTTCGGCGCCACCTGGGGAGAGAGCGACGTCGCTCGTGCGTTCGGTCTCAAGACCGCCGCAGCCAAGGTCATGACCGAGACCGTCAAGTACCTGGCCAACTTCACCGACGACGGCACTCCTGCCACCGAGGTGCGGAAGGCCGTGTACGCGGTCCACAACACCACCGGTACGGGCGTCGTCGCGCTGTCCAACTTCCTCAAGGTCAAGGCCTCGAAGTTGAAGGACGGCAAGACCCTGCCCTACAAGGCGGTCGTCAGCGCATCGGACCACCTCGTCAAGGAGGCCAAGAAGGCGGGCGAAGAGCCCAAGCCCGAGGCCACCCCTGCCGAGCAGGTCGATGCCATCATCAAGCGCATCGAGCGCGCTCTCAACGACCTCGCCCCCTTCACGGAGGCCGGTTACGAGTTCGCACTCGAGCAGTCGGTCAAGCTCGCCGCCATCAAGGCGCGCTTGGCCTGAGATGGTGACTCCGCGCATCTAGTGTGACGTGACCGGCCAGCCTCCTCCCCTGTGGATAAGCCACGCTAGTGGCTAGCGAGTAGGTCCTATAAGGGCCCGCTTGTAATCCGCAGGAGCCATAAGGCGAGGTGTGCTGGCTCTGTGGCTGGCACGTCCGTAAGTGACCACAGAGCAGGGAGTTGGCCTAGTGCCGGGAGATCCCTGTCCCCTACATCGACGTGTAAGCGTTGGGCCCGCCCATAGGGTGGGGCGACCACCCCTAGGCAAGGTGGACACTACATCGCCCCCATGAGCGCCCTGGGCAGAATGCCTCCCCACAAGGGAGGCGCGCACGACCCAGCGAGTAGCGATACTCGTATGCCGTCCGGTTGTAGCCGGGTAAGTCTGGTACCAGGCGGGAGACACGCAGACCACGTCAATAAGGGGCCGAGGATGCCGAGGGATTACCCCTCGGTGTCCTCTGCCCCTTCCGACCATTGGGAGCAAGGCCGGTGGGTTGGTGCTAGTCACTAGCCCACCGGCCAAGATCTTGGGGAGTCGACCGACCCCCATAAGGCAGCAGGCAACCCCCCCCCTCATGCCAGCGCCATCGGTCCCAGTCTCGGACAGCCGCACGCCGCGACCGTGCTGCCGTCCAAACCAATCTGCTCCTAGTGGCTAGCGGACCCGTCTTCCTACGACCCTTGAAAGGGGAAATATGAAGACACACAAGAAGAAGCA
>Ga0129333_10003073_pt1 | contig 15597 bp, 13 predicted proteins | sample CPB6_08_DNA_FD_94474 | JGI IMG/M metagenome (GOLD analysis project Ga0129333, IMG submission 94474) | Freshwater to marine salinity gradient microbial communities from Chesapeake Bay, USA - CPBay_Sum_0.6_0.8_DNA | ecosystem: Environmental > Aquatic > Marine > Coastal | place: USA: Chesapeake...
CTCGCTGCCGTGGGAATACCCGCAGCGCGCGGTGGAAGAACTCGAGCGCACCGTGAAGGCCGGCGCTTCGGGCGTGATGGTGCTGGCCAATGTGCAGGGCAAGAGCCTCACCGATCCGTTCTTTGCGCCGATCTGGAAGGCGATCGATGAGCGCGCGCTGCCGGTGCTGGTGCATCCGACCGATCCGCCCGGCGCCGAGGTGATGGACATGACCAAGTACGACCTGAGCTGGTCGGTTGGCTTCATGTTCGACACCACGCTGGCGATCACCCGCATGATCTTCGACGGCTTCTTTGACCTGTACCCGAAGCTCAAGATCATTGCCTCGCACGGCGGCGGCACGCTGCCCTATCTGGTGGGCCGCTTCGAGAAGGGCGACGAGGTCGAGATTGCGCAGCGCCGCCGCATGAAGCGCAAGCCCACCGACTACCTGCGCCACATCTACTACGACAGCATCACCTACCAGCCCGGCCCTCTGCAGTACCTGATCTCGGTGGTGGGTACCGACCGGGTGATGTTCGGCACCGACTGGCCGCACCAGGTGCACGACGTGCGCGGTGCCTTTGCCAACACCGCCTTGCTGCCTGCGGCGCAGTGCAAGGCGATCCGCGGCGACAACGCGCTGCGGGTCTTTGGGCTCTGAGGACGCAGCGATGGCGCCCGATCCTTCCGCAGAGTGGCAGGCGCGGCGCGAACTGGCGGCCTGCTATCGCCTGTTCGACCAACTGGGCTGGGCCGAAGCCATCTTCAACCACATCACCCTGCGCGTGCCGGGTGACGATGGCCAGGCGTGCTACCTGATCAACCCGTTCGGCCTGCACTACAGCGAGGTCACCGCGGCCAACTTGGTGAAGGTGAACCTGCGCGGCGAGATCGTGGGCGATTCGGCCCATCCCATCAACCGGGCGGGCTACGTGATCCACGGCGCCATCCATGCGGCGCGCAGCGACGCGCACTGTGTGATGCATGTGCACACCACCGCCGGCAGCGCGGTGGCCTGCAAGGCCAGCGGCCTGCGGCACGACAACTTCTACAGCGCCATGATGTGGGGCCAGGTGGGCTACCACGACTTCGAAGGCGTGACAACCTCGCTGGACGAGCAGCCGCGGCTGGTGGCCTCGCTGGGCACGCACCCGTGGCTGATCCTGCGCAACCACGGCATCCTGACGGTGGGCACCAACCTGCCCGAGGCCTTCCAGCGGCTGTGGATGCTGCAGCGGGCCTGCGAGATCCAGCTGGCCAGCGATGCGGGGCAGGGGCCCAACATCGCAATCGACGAAAGCATCCTCGAGCGCGTGCCGCAGACCCGTCAGGCGATGCAGACCGGCACGCAAACGAATGCCAGCCTGATGTTCCACGCGATGCTGCGCCGCGCCGGCATCGACATCGACCGCATGTAACCCCAAGCGGCTTGCCAGCACAGGAGTTCCGCATGAACGCGCCCTCGCACCCCGCCGAAACCCGGCCCCAAGACGCCGGCCCCTTTGCCCTGCGTCGCCTGGGCGGCAATATCGGCGCCGAGATTCACGGGCTGGACCTGTCGCGGCCGCTCAGCGACGCACAGTTCGAGGCGCTGCATGCCGCGTTCGTGCAGCATGAGGTGCTGGTGTTTCGCGATCAGGACATCACGCTGGAGCAGCAGATGGACTTCGGCCGGCGCTTTGGCGAGCTGTCGATCCATCCGTTCAGTCCCAACCTGGACGACAAGCGCGAGGTGATCGTGCTCGACTACTCGGCCGACAACCCGCCCGCGCTCACCGACCAGTGGCATGCCGACGAGACCTTCCGCATCGCGCCGCCGGCGCTCACCATCCTGCGCGCCAAGGTGGTGCCCGAGTACGGTGGCGACACGCTGTTTGCCAGCATGACGGCTGCCTACACCGGCCTGTCCGAACGCATGAAGCAGTACATCCACGGGCTGCAGGCGATCCACGACTTCAAGCCCTGGCGGCACCTGTTCACCTCCTCCGAGGCGCACCAGGCCAAGCTGCGGCAGCTGGAGCGCGAGTACCCGAACCCGTCGCATCCGGTGGTGCGCATCCACCCGGTGACCGGGCGGCGGGTGATCAATGTCAATGCGCAGTTCACGCTGCGCATCGCGGGCCTGAAGGATGACGAAAGCCAGATGATCCTGAACCATCTGTACTCGCGCGCGGCCATCCCCGAGTACCAGCTGCGGGTGCGCTGGGCGCCGCACACGGTGGTGATGTGGGACAACCGATCGACGCAGCACTACGCGCCGCACGACTACTACCCGCAGCGGCGCACCATGAACCGCGTCACCGTGCAAGGCGAGCCGGTGGTGGGTGTGCAGGGCCCGTACACACCTGAAGAAGGCGTGGCGCCGCTGCCGGATGGCCACCATGTCAAGCCGGCGCCCGGCGCTCGCCGGCCGATCCGTGAATTCGAGCGCCACCTGTGATGCACAAGGAGAGTGTGATGTCTGCGACCCGTGAGATCCATCCGACGACGTCGATGCCGCGCCGGCGTGCGTTGCAGGGTGCGGTGGCTGCGTTCGTTGCCGCTGCCTGCGGCGCATCCGGCACGGCATGGGCCCAGGCCGCGGCCTACCCGAGCCGCCCGATCAAGCTGCTGGTGCCGTTCCCCGCGGGCGCGCTGACCGATTCGCTTGGCCGCTTCGTGGCCGAAGGGCTGCGGGCGTCGCTGGGCCAGCCGGTGGTGATCGAGAACAGGCCGGGTGCAGGCACGCTGCTGGGCGCCGCGCAGGTGGCCAAGGCGCCGGCGGACGGCTACAACCTGATGATCGCCACCACCAGCACGCTGGCGCTGTCGCCGGCCATGCAGGCCGCGCCGCCGGCCAGCGCCACCGACTTTGTGGGCGTGGCGATGATCGGCAGCGTCACGCTGATGCTGGTGACGCGGCCCGACCTGAAGGCGCGCAACCTGCCCGAGCTGGTGGCCGCGCTGCGCGCCGAGCCCAACCGCTACAACTATGCGACGCCGGGCAACGGCACCATCCACCATGTGCTGGTCGAGCAGATCAAGGCGCAAGAGAAGGTGAGTGCCACCCATGTGCCGTATCAGGGCAGCATCCCGGCGCTGTCGGATGTGATGTCCGGCCGCATCGACTTCATGTTCATCGATGCGGTGGCCGCCATGCCGCAGATCCAGGCCAAGAAGGTCAACGTGATTGCGGTGGCCGGCCCCAAGCGCGTGGCGGCGCTGCCCGATGTGCCCACCGTGCCCGAGGCCTTCCCCGCCATCGACACGCAGGCCTGGCAGTCGGTGGTGGCGCCCAGGGGCACGCCCGCCGCGGTGGTGGACAGGCTCAACGCCGAGATCAGCCGCCACCTCGACCTGCCGGAATCGCGCGCCCAGCTGCTGCGCATGGGCGTGGAGGCCAACCCGATGCCGGTCAAGGCCTTCCAGGACCTGATCGTCAAGGACGAGCAGCGCCTGGGCAACCTGGTGCGCAGCATCGGTATCAAGGCGAACTGATCCCGAACTGATCCAGAACCGAGCAAGCACAACCGTCGCTCGATGCAGTCCCTTCACTGATTCACTCACCCAGGAGACACCCCATGAAACGTCGTCAATTCAATGCCTTTGCGGCTGCTGCCGCCGCCTGCGTTGCTGCGCCTGCGGCACTGGCGCAAGACCGCACCACGCGCATCCTGGTGGGCTTCCCGCCCGGCGGCTCGGCCGATGTGGTGGCACGCCTGCTGGCCGACAGGCTGCGCGCATCGCTCAACCAGAACGTGATCGTGGACAACAAGCCCGGCGCCGGTGGCCGCGTGGCGCTGCAGGAGTTGCGTCGCGCCGCGCCCGACGGGCAGACGCTGTGCCTCACGCCCAGCGGTGCGCTGGTGATCCATCCGTGGCTGTTTGCCAACCTCGGCTTCGATCCGCTGAAGGACTTCAGCCCGATCTCGCGCGTGACCGTGTTCGACTTCGCGATCACCGCAGGCCCGGCCGCACCGGCGGGCGACATCAAGGCGGTGCTTGAGTGGATGAAGGCCAACCCGGCACGCGCCAACTTCGCCACCTCGGGCGCAGGCTCGGTGCCGCACTTCGCGGGCGTGCTGCTGTCGCAGGCCTCGGGTGTGCCGATGACGCATGTGGCCTACCGCGGTGGCGCACCGGCGGTGCAGGACCTGCTGGGCGGTCAGATCCCGCTGATGGTGGACACCGCCACCGAGACGCTGGAGCACCACAAGGCCGGCCGCGCTCGCATCCTGGCCGTCACCGGCGATCAGCGGACCAAGGCGCTGCCCGAGGTGCCCACGCTCAAGGAGTCAGGCATCAATGTGGCGGCCGACGCCTTCTTTGGCCTGTACGGCCCCGCCGGCATGCCGGCCGATGCGGTGAACCGGCTGAATGCGGCGGTGGTGGCCGTCCTTCGCGACCCGGCGGTGCAGGAGCGCATTGCCAACCTGGGCCTGGTCGCCAGCTTCTCCAGCCCCGCCGACCTGGGCGCCACGCAGCTCGCGCACTACCGCCGCTGGGAGGCACCGATCAAGGCCTCGGGGTTCAAGGCCGAGTGAGCGCCGCACTGCGGGCCGGTTCCCGCGCCCATGAAAAAGCCGCCCGAGGGCGGCTTTTTCACGAACGGAGCGAGCCGATCACTTGTAGTCGGCAACGACCTTCCACTTGCCGTCGGTGATCTGCGACAGGCGCGACTTGTCGTTGCCCAGACGCTTGGTCGAGGTGAAGGTCATGGCCGGGCTACCGAACATGTCGGCCGGCACGGTGGTCGAATCCATCGCCTTGATGAAGCCGTTGGTGTCGAGGTTGGCACCGGCCTTGCGCGCTGCGGCGGCGAAGGTATCGATGGCGCTGTAGCCGTAGACCGAGAACACCGTCGGGTCTTCGTTGAACTTGGTCTTGTACTTATTGGCCCAGAAGCGGATCGGTTGCGAGGCGTCGTCCAGGTACGGGTGCGCCGCGGTGTGGGTGGCATACAGGCCGTTCATCGCCGGGCCGCCGAGCTTGTGGATCAGGTCAGTGTAGGCCGCGCTGGAGCCCATGAAGGTCGGGTTGTAGCCCAGGCGGCGCGCGGTGGCGATGGCGCCGATGGTCTCGCGGATGATGGTACCCAGCGCGATGAAGTCGCAGCCGGCGGCCTGCATCCGCTGCACCTGCGAGGAGAAGTCGGTGGCACCACGCTTGTAGCTGGTCTTCTCGGCCAGCGGCGGCATGCCGGCCTGCTTCAGGCCGTCTTCGGCGCCACGCAGCACCTCCAGGCCGAACTCGTCGTCCTGGTACATCGCGCAGACCTTCTTGGCGTTCTTCTCCTTGGCCAGCGGCGGCAGCGAGGTGCGCATCTGGTCATAGTAGGTGGCGGCAAACGAATACTTCAGGCGATGCAGCGGGTCGTACATCTCGCGCGCGGCGGTCACCGGGAAGAAGTTCACCACGTTCTTCTCGAACTGCACCGGCATCGCGGCCAGGTTCTGCGCGGTGCCGATGTGGGCAATCATCGCGAAGATCTTGTCCTGGTTGACCAGCTTCTGTGCGGCCAGCACCGCCTTCTTCGGGTCGTAGGCCGAGTCTTCGACGATCAGGCGCAGCTTGCGGCCGTTGATGCCGCCCTGCTCGTTGATCTCGTCGACGCGCAGCATCATGCCCAGGCGCACCTGCTTGCCGAAGCCGGCGATCGGGCCCGACAAGTCCTGGATCGAGCCGATCACGATCTCGTTCTTGCTGACGCCCTGGTTGGAGTTCTGCGCGGACGCGCCGGTGCAGGCGAGGGCCAGCGCAGCCATGGCAGCACTGGCAGCGGCTTTGAGTTTCATGCGAAGTCTCCTTGTGGTGGGATGGACAGGGTGGGAAAGGCGTGCCCCGACGGGCTCAACCATACATCGCCTCGATCTGCGGCGCGTATTTCTTTTCGACCAGCTTGCGCTTGAGCTTCATCGTGGGCGTGAGCTCCTCGTCTTCGGCGGTCAGCTGGGTGTCGAGCAGGAAGAACTTCTTGATCTGCTCGACGCGGGCGAACTTCTTGTTGACCTGGTCGATCACGCCCTGGATCAGCTCCTGCACCTCGGGCGCGCGCGTCAGGCTGGCGTAGTTGCTGAAGGGCACGTCGTTGTCCTGCGCGAACTTCTCGACGTTTTCCTGGTCGATCATGATGATCACGGTGAGGTAGGGCCGCTTGTCGCCGATCACCACCGCATCGGTGATGTAGGGCGAGAATTTCAGTTCGTTCTCGAGCTCGCTGGGGGTGATGTTCTTGCCGCCAGCGGTGATGATGATGTCCTTCATCCGGTCGGTGATCCGGAAGAACCCTTCCCCGTCCACCAGGCCCACGTCGCCGGTGTGCAGCCAGCCATCGGCGTCGATGGTCTCGGCCGTCTTCTCGGGCTGGTTCAGGTAGCCCATGAACACGTTGGGGCCGCGCACCCGGATCTCCCCGGTATCGGCATCGATGCGCACCTCGTTGTACTGCGCCGCCGGGCCGATCGAGCCGGGCTTGATGCGGTTCGCCGGCACGCCGGTGGCGGCCCCGCAGGTCTCGGTCATGCCCCACACCTCGAGCATCGGCACCCCCAGTGCCAGGTACCACTTCACCAGCTCGGGCGAGATCGGCGCTGCGCCGGTGACAAGGAAGCGGCTGCGGTGGATGCCGATCATCTTGCGCACGTTGTCCAGAGCCAGCACGCGCGCGATGCGGAACTTGAGCTTCAGCAGGCCGTCCACCGGCTGCCCGGCCAGCACCTTCTCGGCGATCTGCTGGCCCACGCCGATGCTCCAGGCATAGGCCGCCTGCTGCAGCGCGCCGGCTTCCTTCAGCGCAATCATCACGCCGGAGTAGAACTTCTCCCAGACGCGCGGCACCGCGGTGAAGACGGTGGGCGCGATCTCGCGCACGTTTTCGGGCACCGTCTCGGGGTTTTCGACGAAGTTGAGCCTGGCCCCTGTGTACAGCGAGAAATATTCGCCGCCCATGCGCTCGGCAATGTGGCACAGCGGCAGGAAGCACATGCACTCGTCGCGCTCGTCGCGCGCGATCAGCGTGTTGTAGCCGCGCACGGTGTACACCAGCCCGTGGTGGCTGTGCATCGCGCCCTTGGGCTTGCCAGTGGTGCCCGAGGTGTAGACCAGGATGGCCAGATCGCCGGGCTTGACCGCTGCGGCATGCTCTTCTACGCAGCCCGGGTGGCGCGCCAGCCAGGCGCGGCCGGCCTCGCGCAGCGCGTCCAGGCTCATCACGCCCTCGTCGCGCAGCTCGCGCAAGCCTTCCATGTCGAACACGACGATCTTGCGCAGCATCGGCAGCTGGCTGCGCACTTCCAGCGCCTTGTCGAGCTGCTCGTCGTCCTCGACAAACAGCACCGTGGTGCGCGAGTCCTCGCACAGGTAGTGCACCTGCGAGGCGGCGTCGGTCGGGTAGATGCCGTTGGCCACGCCACCGCAGCTGAGCACCGCCAGGTCGGCCAGCACCCATTCGATGACGGTGTTCGACAGGATCGATGCGGTCTGCCCCGGCGCAAAGCCCAGCGACAGCAGGCCCGCAGCAATCTCGCGCACCGCGTCGGCGGTCTGCGTCCAGGTCCAGCTGCGCCAGATGCCCAGGTCTTTCTGGCGCAGCCAGACCGCGTCGCCGCGCTGGCGCACGCCGTTCCAGAACAGCGCCGGGATGGTGTCGCCCTCGAGCACGACGCGCGTCTCGGGCTGGATGTGCGACAGGTCCCACAGGTTGCTCATGCGCTCATCTCCAGTTCTTCTTCTTCTTCCAGCGGCGCTCGCCGCGCACGCCTTCTTCCTTCATGCCGAGGTAGAACTCCTTGATGTCTTCCTTCTCGCGCAGGCGGGCACAGGTGTCTTCCATCACGATGCGGCCGTTCTCCAGCACGTAGCCGTAGTCGGCGGCGTTGAGCGCCATGTTGGCGTTTTGCTCGACCAGCAGGATGGTGGTGCCGCGCTCGCGGTTGATGCGCACCACGATCTCGAAAATCTCCTTGGTGAGCTTCGGGCTCAGGCCCAGGGAAGGCTCGTCGAGCAGGATCAGGTCGGGGTTGGCCATCAGCGCGCGGCTGATCGCCAGCATCTGCTGCTGTCCGCCCGACAGCAGGCCGGCGTCCTGCGCGGCGCGCTCCTGCAGGATCGGGAAGTAGCGGTACACCTGCTCCATGTCGCGCGCCACGCCATCGCGGTCCTTGCGGGTGTAGGCGCCCATCAGCAGGTTGTCGTTGACGCTGAGCAGCGGGAACACCTCGCGGCCCTCGGGTACATGGCTCAGGCCCTTTTGCACGATGAGGGCCGGGTCCAGCGCGGTGATGTTCTCGCCCTTGAACTCGATCGAGCCCTTGCGCGGGTCGATGATGCCGCTGATCGTCTTGAGGATGGTGGTCTTGCCCGCGCCATTGGAGCCGAGCACGGTGGCGATCTCGCCGCGGCGCACCTTCAGGCTCACGCCGCGGATCGCCTTGATCGGGCCGTAGGCGCTCTCGACGTTGAGCAGCTGCAGCACCGGCTGGTCGCTCACCGGGGGCGGTGCGGTGCTCATTTGGAATCCCTCCGCACAAAGCGCTGCGGGGCAATGAGCGCTCGGGGGCGGCCCGGCGCGCTCATGCGGCCTCCCGTCGCAGCGAGCTCATGTCGTCCACCGAGCCGAGGTAGGCCTCGATCACGCCCGGGTCGGTCTGCACCTCGCGCGGCGTGCCCATGGCCAGCACCTCGCCCTGGTTCATCGCCAGCACCCGGTCAGACACCTTGGAGACCAGCGACATATCGTGCTCGACCATCAGCACCGTGATGCCCAGCTCGTTCTTGATGTCCTGGATCCAGAAGGCCATGTCGTCGGTTTCCTCGACGTTCAGGCCCGAGGACGGCTCATCGAGCAGCAGCAGCTTCGGGCGCGTGCACAGCGCCCGGGCCAGCTCCACCACCTTGCGCACGCCGTAGGGCAGCCCGGCCACATACGAGTCGCGGTGGTGCTGCAGGTCAAGGAAGTCGATCACGCGCTCGACCTCTTCGCGCGCGGCGATCTCGGCCTGGCGCACCGAGCGGGTGTACAGCATGTGCGACAGCAGGTTGCCACCCGAGTGGGTGTGGTGGCCCACCAGCAGGTTGTGCAGCACGGTGGCGTGCTCGAACAGCTCGATGTTCTGGAAGGTGCGCGCGATACCCAGCGACGCGATCTTGTGCGGCGGCTGGTCGGTCAGGCGCAACATGCCGCCGGGGCCGGCGTAGTCGATGGTGCCGGCCGTGGGCGTGTAGATGCGGCTGATCAGGTTGAACACCGTGGTCTTGCCCGCGCCATTGGGGCCGATCAGGGTGAACACCTCGCCTTCGCGCACGTCGAAGCTGACGTTGTTGACCGCCAGCACGCCGCCGAAGCGCACGCTCAGGTTTTGTGCAGAAAGAAGTGAGGTCGTCATTTCAGCCGGTCGGATTTCTGGAACGACTTCTGCCGCTTGAACATGCCCTTGCGGTAGAACGGGAACAGCTGCAGATAGGTACGGATCTTCAGCCAGCGGCCGTACAGGCCCATCGGCTCGAACAGCACAAAGCCGATCAGCACCGCGCCGTAGATCACCGCCTTCAGGCCCGGCGCCTGCGCAATCGCCTCGGGCAGGAAGTCCTTCACTGCGCTGATGGCCTGCGGCAGGCCGATCAGGAAGATCGCGCCCAGGAAAGCGCCGTGGATCGAACCCAGGCCGCCGATCACCACCATCAGCAGCAGGTCGATCGACTGGATGATGTTGAACTGGTCGGGCGAGAGAAAGCGGATCTGGTGCGCATACAGCGCGCCGCCGATGCCGGCGAGCGCAGCCGAGAGCGCAAAGCTCAGCGTCTTGTAGTACGCGAGGTGGATGCCCATGCTCTGCGCCGAGATCTCCGAGTCGCGGATGGCGACGAAGGCGCGGCCGGTGGCCGAGCGCAGCAGGTTGATGCAGGCCAGCGTGCAGATGACGGTGACCACCAGGCAGACAAAGTAGAACGAGGTGCCGCTGTCGGCGACCCAGCCGAAGATGTTGACCTGCCCGACCGACTTGCCCGCGTTGCCGCCGGTCACGCTTTCCCAGCGGGCGAAGACCTCCTCGACGATGAAGCCGAAGGACAGCGTGGCGATGCCGAGGTAAATGCCCTTGACCCGCAGCGCGGGCAGGCCCACCACCACGCCCACCGCCGCCGACAGCAGGCCGGCGAGCGCCAGCGCCACGGGGAAGGGCACGCCCATGCCGGTGAACACCGCCTGGGTGTAGGCGCCCACGCCCAGAAAGGCCGCGTGGCCGATCGAGAACAGGCCGGTGAAGCCGGCCAGAAGCATCAGCCCGAGGCCGACGATGCCGTAGATCAGGATGAAGGTCAGCTGCGCCAGCAGGTACTCGGACAGCAGCACCGGCGCGGCCACCAGAAGCAGGCACAGCAGCCCGTACCAGAACACATGGCCGCCGTGCTTGGCCAGCCGGATGTCCTGGTCGTAGTCGGTCTTGAAGATGAAGCGCATGGTCAGTCGGCCGAAGACAGGGCTGCGTCGCTTCGCTCCCTCGGTTTGTCCCGCGAGGTCATCACACTTTCTTTCTCAGCTTCTCGCCGAACAGGCCGTTGGGCATGACCATCAGCATGATCAGCACCACCACATAGGCGGCGATGTCCTTGAAGCCCTCGGGCAGGTAGAAGCCCGACAGCGACTCCACCACGCCGATGATCAGGCCGCCGACGATGGCACCCGGCAGGCTGCCGAAGCCGCCGACCACCGCCGCCGGAAAGGCCTTCAGGCCGATGAAGCCCATGTTGGCGTGGATGAAGGTGATGGGCGCGAGCAGCAGGCCGGCAATGGCCGCCACCGCCGCCGCCAGGCCCCACACCAGGCCGTTGAGCGTCTTGACCGGAATGCCCATGTAGTAGGCGGCCAGCTGGTTTTGCGAGCTGGCCTGCATCGCGATGCCCAGCTTGCTGTAGCGGAACATCACGTACAGCAGCGCGCACAGCAGCGCGGTGCAGCCGATCACCACCAGCTGCTCGATGTTGATGACCACCGCGCCGATGCCCATCTCGTTGCCGCCGATCTTCCAGATCATGTCCTTGTAGGGGACCATCAGCGTGTGGGTTTCGGTGCCGATCACCGGAATCATGGTGACCAGGCCGCGCGCCATGTAGCCAATGCCGATGGTCAGCATCACGATGGAAAACGCCGGCTGGCCGAGGATGGGGCGGATCACCAGGCGTTCGAGCGCGATGCCGAATACCGCCATGGCGGCAATGGCCGACAGCACCGACAGCCAGAACGGGAAGCCCAGCACGGTCATGCACACCAGGCCCCCGAAGGCGCCCAGCATCATGAGTTCTCCCTGCGCGAAGCTCACCGTTTCGGTGGCCTTGTAGATGAGCACGAAGCCCAGCGCGATCAGCCCGTAGATGCACCCCTGTGCCACGCCACTGATCAACAGTTGCAGCAACTGCACTGCGTCTCCTTGTTGTGAACGCCCGTTCTTTTTTACGACCCCGCGTTTATACCGGCGCCAGCGAGGCCGAGCCCACAGGGTTAGTCCGCATAAGAAGCCTTCTGCGACGCAGGGGCAATGCCGGCATCATCGGCAGATGACCTTTGCCTCTGAACCCGGGCCTTCACCCGCGCCTTCACCCGGGCTTTCACCCGAGTCTGTCCCCGCGGTGCGCACCGAGCGCGCCGGCCCGGTGTTCATCGTCACCCTGGACCGCCCCAGCGTGCGCAACGCGGTGGACAGCGACACCGCGCGCGCGCTGTACGCCGCCTTTCTTGCGTTCGAGCAAGACGACGCCGCGCGGGTGGCGGTGTTCCACGGCGCGCATGGCCACTTTTGCGCCGGGTGGGACCTGCAGGCCGGTGCCCGCATGGCGCGCGAGCAGGGCGGCCCGGGCGTGCTGACCGACCTGGACTTCGATCCGTCCGAAGTGCGCTCGCTGGAGCATCCGCACGACGGCGGCGAGGGAGATGCACCCGGCTCGCTGGGGCCGCCGGGGCCGTTGGGCCCGATGGGCCCGACGCGACTGCTGCTGTCCAAGCCGGTGATCGCCGCGGTCAGCGGCGCGGCGGTGGCCGGCGGCATGGAGTTGGCCCTGTGGTGCGACCTGCGGGTGATGGAAGAAGACGCCTACTTCGGCGTGTACTGCCGCCGCTTTGGCGTGCCGCTGATCGACGGCGGCACGGTGCGGCTGCCGCGCATCGTCGGCATGGGCCGGGCGCTGGACCTGATTCTCACCGGCCGCAAGGTCGAGGCCACCGAGGCGCTGGCCATGGGGCTGGCCAACCGGGTGGTGCCCCAGGGCAGCGCCCGCGATGCAGCGGTGGAGCTGGCGCTGCAATTGGCGAAGTTTCCGCAGGCCACGATGAACGCCGACCGCATGAGTGCCTACCTGCAGTGGGACCTGCCGGTGGCGCAGGCACTGCACCAGGAGTGGCAGCGAGGCAAGCACCGCATCGGCGACGGCCTGCAAGGCGCGCAGCACTTTGCCGACGGCGCCGGCCGCCACGGCAAGTTCTGAGTGCCGCCCGCTGCGTCTTGCGTCAGCTTTGCTTCGGGATGGGCCGCGGCCGGCCGGTCTCGTCGATTGCCACGTAGGTGATCGAGGCCTCGGTCACCTTCACATAGCCGCCAGTGCGGCCAAAGCGCTCGGCGAACACTTCCACTTTCACCGTGATCGAGGTGTTGCCGATGCGGGTGACGCCGGCAAAAAAACTCAGGATGTCGCCCACCCGCACCGGCTGCTTGAAGATGAATTCGTTGACCGCGACGGTCGCCATGCGGCCACGCACGATGCGCGCGGGCACCACCGCGCCGGCCAGGTCCACCTGCGCCATCACCCAGCCGCCGAAGATGTCGCCGTTGGCGTTGCAGTCCGCCGGCATCGGGATGACCTTGAGCACGAGCTCCTTGTCGGTGGGCAGCTCGGGGTGCTCGGGGCGCACGAAGGTGGACATGGGCACAATCCTCGGATGACTTTGTTTCGGGGATTCTGACCCATGCGCGGCTATGGCGGCGCTCATGCAGGTGCGGGTGCGGCAGCCCAGCCGGCCTCGGTGGCGGCAGTCGAGGTGGCCTCGCGCCGCTCGGACTGGCAGACGCTCAGGCGGCTGCTGCCCTACCTGTGGCAGTACAAGTGGCGGGTGGCCGCGGCGCTGGCCTTCATGGTGGCAGCCAAGGTGGCCAACGTGGGCGTGCCGCTGCTGCTCAAGGACATCGTCGATGCGCTGAGCTTCAAGCCCGGCGACACCGCCGCGGTGCTGGTGGTGCCGGTGGCGCTGCTGGTGGCCTACGGCGTGCTGCGATTTGCCAACTCGGCCTTCACCGAGCTGCGCGAGCTGGTGTTTGCCAAGGCCACGCAGGGGGCGGCACGCAGCATTGCGCTGCAGACCTTCGAGCACCTGCACGCCCTGAGCCTGCGCTTTCACCTGGAGCGGCAGACCGGCGGCATGACGCGCGACATCGAGCGCGGCGTGCGCGGCATCGAGTCGCTGATCTCGTTTTCGCTGTACAGCATCTTGCCCACGATCATCGAGGTGGCGCTGGTGCTCACCATCCTGGCGGTGAAGTTCGATGTCTGGTTTGCCGGCATCACCATCATCGCGCTGGCGCTGTACGTGGTGTTCACCTTCACCATCACCGAATGGCGCACCCAGTTCCGCCGCCAGGCCAACGAATTCGATTCGGCGGCGCATACCAAGGCCATCGACTCGCTGCTGAACTACGAGACGGTCAAGTACTTCAGCAACGAGGCGTTTGAGGCGAAGCGCTACGACGAAAGCCTGGAGCGCCTGCGCCGCGCGCGGCTGAAAAGCCAGACCACGCTGAGCCTGCTGAACGCCGGCCAGCAGCTCATCATCTCGGCGGGCCTGATCGCCATGCTGTGGCGCGCCACGCAGGGCGTGGTGGACGGTCGCATGACGCTGGGCGACCTGGTGATGATCAACGCCTTCATGATCCAGCTGTACATCCCGCTGAACTTTCTGGGTGTGCTGTACCGCGAGATCAAGCAGAGCCTGACCGACCTGGACAAGATGTTCGCGCTGATGGAGCGCGAGCGCGAGGTGGCCGACGCCCCGGGCGCGCGCGATCTGGGCGGCCTCGAGCAACCCGTCGTTCGCTTTGAGGGTGTTTGTTTTGCCTACGAAGCCAGCCGCCCGATCCTGCACGGCGTGAGCTTCGAGATTCCCGCAGGCAAGACGGTGGCGGTGGTGGGCCCCAGCGGCTCGGGCAAGTCCACCTTGGCGCGGCTGCTGTTCCGCTTTTATGACGTCGGCATTCCAGGACAAGGCGGCACGGCCAGCGGCCGCATCACCATCGCCGGGCAAGACATCCGCAGCGTCACCCAGGCCAGCGTGCGCCGCGCCATCGGCATCGTGCCGCAGGACACGGTGCTGTTCAACGACACGGTGGCCTACAACATCGCCTACGGCCGCCCCGGCGCCAGCCAGGCGGACATCGAGGCCGCGGCCCGCGCCGCGCGCATCCACGAGTTCATTGCCTCCACGCCCAAGGGCTACGGCACGATGGTGGGCGAGCGCGGCCTCAAGCTCTCTGGCGGCGAGAAGCAGCGCGTGGCGATTGCGCGTACGCTGCTGAAGAACCCGCCGATCCTGATCTTCGACGAGGCCACCAGCGCACTGGACAGCGCGAACGAGCGCGCCATCCAGGCCGAGCTGCAAAGCGCCGCGCAGGGCAAGACCACGCTGGTGATTGCGCACCGCCTGTCCACCGTGGTCGACGCGCACGAGATCCTGGTGATGGACAGCGGCCGCATCGTCGAGCGCGGCACCCATGCGCAGTTGCTGGCCGCGGGCGGGCGCTACGCGCAGATGTGGGCCCTGCAGCAAAGCGGCGAGGGCAGCGCCGAGACGCACGATGGAAACCCGCTGGCTTGAAGACTTTGTGAGCCTGGCCGAGACGCGCAGCTTCAGCCGCGCGGCGCAGCTGCGCCACATCACCCAGCCGGCGTTCTCGCGCCGCATCCAGGCGCTGGAGGCCTGGGCCGGGGTGGACCTGGTGGACCGCAGCGCCTACCCCACGCGCCTCACGCCGGCCGGCCAGACGCTGTACGCGCAGGCGCTGGACATCCTGCAGTCGCTGCAGGCGGTGCGCTCGATGCTGCGCGGCCAGGCCTCGGGCGCGCACGACGTGATCGAGTTCGCGGTGCCGCACACGCTTGCCTTTGCCTTCTTTCCGCAGTGGCTGTCGGCAGTGCGCGAAGGCTACGGCTCGATCAAGAGCCGGCTGCACGCGATGAATGTGCACGACGCGGTGCTGCGCCTGGTGGAGGGCGGCTGCGACGTGCTGATGGCCTACCACCACGGCACGCAGCCGGTGCAGCTGGACCCCGAGCGCTACGACATGGTGGTGCTGGGGCAGGAATGGCTGGCGCCCTACGCCCGTGCTGACGCCCAGGGCGCGCCGCTGTACCGCCTGCCAGGCAGTGCCGGCCATCCGGTGCCGTACCTGGCCTATGCGCCCGGCGCCTACCTCGGGCAGGTGACCGACCGGCTGCTGCAGCAGGCCGACCCGCCCGCGCGGCTGGACCGCATCTACGAGACCGACATGGCCGAGGGCCTGAAGGCGATGGCGCTGGCCGGCCATGGCGTGGCCTTCCTGCCCCACAGCGCGGTGCAGCGCGAACTGGAGGCCGGCCGCCTGGCCAGCGCGCTGCCTGTGC
>Ga0129333_10003074_pt1 | contig 15595 bp, 21 predicted proteins | sample CPB6_08_DNA_FD_94474 | JGI IMG/M metagenome (GOLD analysis project Ga0129333, IMG submission 94474) | Freshwater to marine salinity gradient microbial communities from Chesapeake Bay, USA - CPBay_Sum_0.6_0.8_DNA | ecosystem: Environmental > Aquatic > Marine > Coastal | place: USA: Chesapeake...
AATATGTTATGGATCAATTTGTTACGACAGTAAAACTCAATCAAGAATTATATAATCGGTTTAAAGAACTGAATATTCGAGGTAAGATATCTTTTCAAGATTTTGTAAATAAGTGTCTTGAGAGGTATTTGGATGACACTGATTTTCAAAATGAAATCAGTGAAAGTATCTGTCAAAAATTGAGTCATAATACTCCATTTTCATTATCAAAAGGAATTAAATGAGTAAAAAGAAAATACTTTTATTAAGTGACGATTTGCGAATGCATAGTGGTATAGCTACTATGAGTCGAGAATTAGTAATAGGCACACTTCATCATTATGATTGGGTACAAATTGCAGGTGCTATAGATCATCCTGAAAAAGGTAAAATTGTAGATATGAAGGAAGCGGCGGACAAACTTAATGGTAGAAAAGATAACTATCTTAAATTATATCCAGTTGATGGATATGGTGATGAAGAAGTATTGTTTCAAATTATGGCATTGGAAAAACCAGACGCAATAATGCATTTCACTGATCCAAGATTTTGGGGATGGTTATATGCTATTGAAAATCAAATTCGTAGCAAAATTCCATTAACATATCTCGACATTTGGGATGATTTACCATATCCTATGTGGAACAAACCATTTTATAAGAGTTGTGATGCTTTGTTTGCAATTAGTAAACAAACGGATAATATTAATAAATGGGTTTTAGGACCAGAAAATTGTACCAGTATCTACGGAGATTTTGACAAGGAAGGAAACATTATATGCCAGTAAAAGGAAAACATTTGCTTCATTATGTACCACACGGTATCAATAGCGACGAATTCAAACCACTACCAAAAGACCATAAAGATGTTCTTCGACTTAAAAAAGAATATTTAGGTGACGGTGATTATAATTTTATAGTCACATTTAACAGTCGTAATGCACATCGTAAACATCCTGCTAATTTAATCATGGCATTTAAATCGTTTTGTGCTTCAATAGATCAAGAAGCAGCAACGAAATGTGCATTAATAATGCACACTGATAAAGTGTGTGATGCTGGCACAGATCTAATGGCTACTGTACAAGCAATTTGTCCGGAATACAAAGTTGTAATAGACGATTCAAGAAAATCTCCGGAAGAAATGGTCGCTTTCTATAACTTGGCAGATGTAACTGCAAATGTAAGTTCAAATGAAGGATTTGGTCTCAGTATTGCTGAAAGTATAATGTGTGGTACTCCTGTTATTGCTACGGTTACCGGTGGATTACAAGATCAACTAGGAATCGTAGATGATAATAATAATCCAGTTGAATTTAATCTTGAATTTGGCACCAATGTTACTGGTAGATATAAGAAACATGGTGTATGGGCTAAACCTATTTGGGCAAAAGTGCAAAATCTACAAGGAAGTCCTCCAACACCGTACATAATGGACGATTTAACAAATTATAATGATATTGCAGACGCAATTGCTTATTGGTACTTTTTAGGAAATGAAAAACGAGAAAAATATGGTTTAGAAGGTAGACGATGGGCAATGATTGAGGGTGGTATTAATGCTAAAAATATGTGTGATCAATTTATTAAAGCAATGGATTTCACACTTGAAAATTTCAAACCCGTTAAAAAATTTGACATTTATATACCGGAAGGATATGATACTAAGAATCTTCCTAATGGAAAATTAGGATTTGAATTACACAAAGTGAATGTTGATAAAATCAAAAGTGAATTAGCATGAAGATACAAGTATTTAAAAACGAAGACTATCAAGAAGTTTCAAACTTGCCATCAAAAGGTACAGAACGTGCTACGGGTTATGATGTAGTTGCTACAAGTGAACCAGAAATAGTTGGTGAAAAGAATGAAAACGGAACTTATAAAAGAATAGACTACATTCAATATAAAACTAATCTCAAAGTTGCTGTACAGAAGGAAGAAAAGACAACGACCGGATTTAGTGTCGAGTTAATAGATTATGATATTCTAGCGTTTCCTCGTAGTAGTGTGAGTAAGTATAATCTTCAGTTAGCCAATAGTGTTGGATTGATTGATGCCGATTATAGAGGAGAACTATTACTTCGTTTTAATTATTTATGGCAACCACAAGATTATAGTGTATATACATATGAATCCGGAGATGCAGTTAAAGGTGAATTATATACCTATATAGGTGGTAAGATTAATACAGATAAGATTTATAAGAAAGGTGATAAAATCTGTCAACTTAAAGTTACAAAAGTTGAAAATGTTAACTTTCAACTTGTGAATGAATTAGATTCTACAGATAGAGGCGAAGGTGGTTTTGGAAGTACAGATGTAAATAAAGTTACTAAAATAGAAGAAACAAAAAATGTAGTTTCTAATATTCAAAAACTTTATGCAAATTTAAGTAATAAAGTACAATCGCCGACTAAGACCTATAGTGAACTCATCAATGAAAGAGAAAAAAGTGTAGATTTTTCAGATCCAGGAGTTCCTATTAAAAAATACACAGAACTTGTAGATGAAGCTTATAAAAATTTTAATGCCGGAGAACCTATAAAAAAATATACACAGTTTATAGACGAATCAAAAAATTTAAATATTAAAAAACAACCAATTGAAGGAAATCAAAATCAATAATATGAGTAAACCAGTTTGTTTAATATCGGGACCAGTTTTTAATCGTAGTGGTTATGGCGATTGGGCAACTACAATAGCTAAATCATTAATACGATATGATAAATATGATGTCAAAATTGCACCAACACGATGGGGTCATTGTCCTACTAAAAGATTTTTGGAAGATTTAACTGATCCAGAAGATAAAATTCTCGCCAGTAAATTTCTACAAGGACAGTTAAATAAGCAACCAGAATTGTTTATTCAATTAACAATACCGGAAGAATTTCAACCTGTAGGCAAATATAATATCGGTATGACCGCTGGTATTGAAACAACTATTTCACCGGGTTCTTGGTTAGAAGGTATAAATAGAATGCATTTGACAATTGGATTATCAAATCATGTAAAAAAAGTTTTTGTTGATACAAAAATGAAAAAAAAGATTGAAAACGGTCCTGAAATAGACATTCAAGTTGAAAAGCCAATCGAAGTTTGTTTTTGGGGAGCAGACACTAAAATTTATAAAAAAACGGAAGAAAAAGTACAAACAATCGACGATGTTTTAGCTAAAATTCCGGAAAAAAGTGCATTTCTTTTTATAGGACAATGGACTCATGGTGGGTTATATAATGACCGTAAAGATATAGGAAATTTAATAAAAACATTTTGCAATGCATTTAAAAATTATCCTGATAATGACAGGCCATGTTTGTTAGTAAAAACTAGTGGTGCAAATTACTCTGTAGTCGATAGGTTTGAAATCCTTGATAAAATTAAAAAAATTCGTAGTAGTATAGGAAGTACTTCGCCAAATGTATATCTACTACATGGAGAACTAAGTGATGTTGAAATGAACGGATTATTTAATCATGAAAAAATAATTGCACATGTTACATTTACACACGGAGAAGGATTTGGTCATCCATTGTTGTTAGCATCATTGAGTGGTAAACCTATATTAGCACCTAATTGGAGCGGACATTTAGACTATTTAAATCCACAATACGCTAATTTACTGCCTGGCAATTTGGTAGATGTAGATAGAAAGTCGGTTAATCAATGGATTCTACAAGAAAGTAAATGGTTTAAAGTAGCTTATTCACTAGCAGAATCTAAATTCAAGGAAGTTTTTGCATTTCGTAAACAAGATAAATTCTATAAACCCGCTGAGCTTCTCCGGAAAGAAAACGAAGAAAAATTTAGCCTCGATGCAATGGATAAAAAGTTTTGGAGTATACTTGATAAACATGTGCCGCAATTTGCAATGGAAAATAAGTTTGTATTACCAAAGTTAAAAACAATTGGTAATGATGCAAACGAATCATCTAAAGTGACTCTTCCAAAACTTAAACTGGTATAATATGTTTTTGTCATATTTAGTAACAAGTCATAATGAAGAAGATTGTTTAGAAAAGCTTCTTAATAAGCTTGTATTATTTAAAAAAGATAATCAAGAAATTATATTATTAGATGATTATTCCGACAATCCCAGAACAATATCAATAATTGAGAAGTTTAAATCACAAATCAATTTCTATCAAAAAAAATTAGATAGAGATTACGGCGCACATAAAAACTATGGCATAAGCCTCTGTAAAGGTAAATGGATATTCCAAATTGATGCCGACGAGTGTCCTACAGATATATTATTTGAAAATATAAATGAAATACTAGAATCAAACGATTCAAACGAAACAATTTGGTTACCCAGATTAAATTATTTTCACGGTGTGACGCAACAAGATATAATGATGTGGGGTTGGCAATATAATGATGGAATGATAAATTTTCCAGATTATCAATCGAGATTATATAAAAATTTACCTCACATTCGTTACGAAAGACGATTACATGAAAAAGTAGAGGGATTTAAATCATATGTTTTTATTCCAGCTCAAAAAGACATTGCGTTAATACATGAAAAAACTATAGAAAAACAAAGGCAAACGAATATTAGATACAATCAAGTATTTACTCAAGATGAAAACAGAGGATATAGTGTAAAATGAACAATTATCAACTAAGACAAAAATACGGAGATCATCCAGAAAACCCATCTTACACATATCCACCGCATTACTTTGCAACAAAAGATGGATTTACAATGCATATAACAAATTGGAAAAGTTTTCTTTCAAAATTTGTTAATGAACCAAATTTAAATTTTTTAGAAATAGGCACAGGTAATGCAAGATCTGGAGTATGGGTATTAGAAAATGTATTAACACACCCAACATCTAAATTAACAACCATAGATATTGTGGAAAATTTATTTTACGAAAAAGGAAGATCGTTTAAAGGTATTAATTTAGAAGAAAATGTCACGATTTCAGTGAGATCAAATTTACAACCGTATATCGATAAAAATCAATGTGAATATATAATAAAAGATTCCAGACTTTTCTTAAAAGAATGTAATGAATTTGAAAAATATGATTTCATTTATATAGATGGATGTCATGAACCAGATTATGTAATACATGAGGCATGTTTATCGTTTCAATTGCTTAAAAAAGGCGGATATTTATTATTTGACGACTATGGTTGGGGTAACTGTAAATATGGAATCGAATCATTCTTGATTTGTTTTCAAAAACACTACAATCTTCTGTACAAAGATTGGCAAGTACTTATCGAAAAATTATGAAAAATGTAATGATATTTCAAGAATTTGTCGATAAAAACAAGTACAAAACGGAAGAACTTTTTAACTTTTTTCGAGCTCAAATAGATAATAGTTTTAGATTCGGATGGAAATCAAGTGACATTTATATTTGTACAAACTTAGACTTTTCATATGAAAATGTAAATGTAGTAAAAATGAAAAAGCTTTGCAACTTTAATAAATTTGCAAATAAAGTTTATGGTATATGTGAACTATTAGAGGAAAATATTATTACAGATAACTTTTGGTTCCATGATTTTGATGATTGGCAAATAAACCAATTTGATTTTCCATCGTTTGAAGGCGATGTTGCTATGGCTAAATATGTAAACTTTACACAATGGTGTTTAAGTGATATATTCATAAAACCAAGTAGTTTAAATATATGGCAGTTATTTTATGAATTTACCGAATCGAATCGTTCTAATATAGAGCCAAATCCTAGATTAGGGGACGATGCTATATTAAATTTTCTATACAATAACTATCCAGAAATACAACCAAGATTTCATCAGTTAAATTCACGATACTGTGTTGGATGTACACAATTTGATATGAGATATAATGCAGCAGAATTACCTGTTTACATTATAGCAATGAAACCTAATAAAGATAATAGAAAACAATTTCAAGATAAGAATTTGTTGAGTGATGATTTATTAAATATATTTAAAAAACATAATTTAAATGAAAATTAAAAACAAGTATATTACTGGTACACAAATAATGTTTTATGAAATAGAAATGTTCGATGACACCATTTCAGGTATAATAAACACATTAACACATGTTGAAAATCGTGAAAATCTATCGTACCATTTCACATTTAATATGTCTGAAGCATTTGAATTAATAGATACTACAAAAATATCAAAAGATTTTCTTAAAGAAAAGTTTATTAATCAAATCAACAGACTTAAAGAATATGGTGTTAATGTAAAATATGACATTTTAGAAGGCAATGAACCTTATTCAATGGCAAATTACAGAAGAGATTTTAATTATTTTAATTGTACCAAAAATGATATCATAATATGGGGTGAAACTGATTGTTATATGCCTGCGGAAACATATCCTATATTAGAACAAATACACAATTATTCGACTTCACAAAATATATGGAAATATGTTGTAACATTTGCCATAAGAAAAATGTGGGATTCTAGTTGGTCGCAATTAGAACATATTGAATTTGAAAATGCAAAATATTATGAAAAAACAGAACCAAAGTGTTTTACCGAAAAATCCTCTATCAGATATGTAATGTCCATAGAAGAAATGAATGAAATTAACGCAAAATATAAAGAATTAGACATAAGAATATTAAACCAACCTCGATTTGATGGTTCAGGTGCTATATTTTCTACTGATTTGATCAAATCGGGTGCAAATATTCCTTTAGCAGCATTTGGTATAGCTTCAGATGATACATTTATGATGGAAGCTTGTAGAAAGACTATGGGTAATAAATATGTACAATATGTTGTTAAAAACATATTAAAAGTACACAATAGAGAACATCCTCGTAAAAGAAACTATGCTTTAAACATAAAAGGTGAAGAAAGTACGCAGTCTAAAAAAGGTGATTGGTATAAAGTTATAAGAAATACAAATGAACAAAACCTTTATATGTATAGTGACACCAATCAGAATAAGTTTTTTACATATCAAGATTGTTTAAACACTTTAAATTAATTTTTTACAATATGGGATATATACTACCTAATTTTTACGAAAATATTTCTAAAATTTCCGATAGAGAAATGCCGAAGATATTAATTGAAACCGGTACATTTAAAGGTGGATTAGCACATAGATACTTAGAAAGTTTGGGATCAATAGACCCTTTTAATAAAATTTATACATTTGAATTAGGTGAAAATATTTCAAGAATCGCAAGTAAACGATTTAAATTATTCGATGAATATATGGGCGATACATCTAAATTTAACTTTCACACGGACGAAGAAGATTTAGAATTTAATAAATCGTGTACATATTATTATAATACAATTGAACTTATAAATTCAGACAGTGTTATTGGTTTAAAGAATTTATTGCCATCTATAAATGAACCCTGTTGTTTTTGGTTAGATGCACATGCGGGAGCCGCTAAATATGCACGTGGTCCTAAAGATGTACCATTATTAGATGAATTAGAAGTTATATCAAATCATCATATAAAAAATCACATTATTGCCATCGATGATGTACATATGTTAGGTAAAGTTCAATACAACAATAAAACAAATGAACAAATATGTGATTATTCGTTTGTTACCGAATCATCCGTATTTGAAGGTCTAAAAAAAATAAACGCCGACTATAAGATTGAGTACCACGAACCATATGGACATTTAATGTTAATCTCTTACTAATATGAATATTATTGTTTTTCACCAACCGTTCCCGATGGGAAATTATAAAGTAAATGAAACTGTTGCAAAACATTTTAAAAGCAAAGGTCACAAAGTTTATTATGTTGAACAATTAAACGGTGCACCGGCTTCAAATGAATATATAGAAGCAATTAAAGAGTTAAAACCCGATCTTGTATATTATGAAATGTTGGATCGTGAAACATTTAAAGTAGTAGAACACTTAAATTGCGAAAAAATATTGTTATATGCTTCAAAAGGAATATTAAATAGTGAAAAAGACATTCCACAATACAAAGGCAAATGGTATAACAAAATAATAACAAACGCACCGAAAATAGCGGAATATTTTAAATCGGAAGGTATTACAACTGATATATTTGAATATTACTTTTCATCGTTATTAGACGAAGAATTAATTTATAAACCCGAATATAATCACGACTGTGTGTTTCTAGGTATGGGTCATGCTAGATTAACAGACCCATATTATAAACTAGAAAGAGATACATATTACGGTGGATTCCAAGAATTTGACTTTAAAATTTATGGAAGTGGTTGGCCTAATTGGCCACATTATGCAGGAGTACTCCCAGAAAACGATGTTGGATCTTTATATTGTAGTGTAAAAAGTTCTGTATCGCAAATTGGTACAAATCAAAGAAACAACGGTCAAATAAACGGTCGTTATTCAGAAATAATGTTTGCTAATTGTCCTCTATTGTCATATAATTATCCGAGTGTAAATTGGTACGGAGCCGAAAAACACATAATCTTTATAGAATCTAGACAAGATATGATCGAAAAAGTTTTAGATATCAAAAACAACCCAGACAAGTATAAAGAAAATACGACAGCTTTAAGAAAATTCATTGACAATCAAACAAAAGCCTTTTTTGTAACATTAGACAATTTAATTCAAAAATAATATGAAAATGCCAATATCTGAAATTGCTGATAGATACAGTATAACTCTTTTAAAGAACGAAAGAATTGAAGGAGTTAATCTAACAGACGAGTTAAATACATATCGTGAAGAGTTAAATAAGTATGAAGATATACAGAATTATTTAGATAGACTTTATCAAATAAATGGTGAAATTTGGGATTTGGAATCTGATATCCGGAAAGGCAAAGAAAATTTACTAGGTCTCGAAGAAGTAGGTAAACGAGCAATTATGATTCGTGGTAAAAATAAAATTCGCGTTGGAATTAAAAATGAAATGGTAGAAAAATATGAAGAAGGATTCAAAGACATAAAAATGAATCATGCTAGTGTATGAATATATGTTTTATTAGTCAAAATGGTCACATTGGAAAAATACCACGAAATTTTGAGAATTGTAGAGTAGAGTTTGCTTGGCAAATTGCATTAAGTGCTGACCATGTATCTTTTGACTACATTTGTACCAACAAAGTACAAACTTATGATTTAGTTATTGTAATATTACCAAAGAAACTTGAATTGATTAATATAAACCAAGTATTAGATATTTGTAAATCTATTGGTAAAAAAGTGACCGTAATGCAAGAAGGTCCGTGTTGGTATTACCAAGATTACAAATATGAAGATCAAGTTAATTATATAAACTTTTTGAATGAGATGGATTTTTTATTGGTCCATAATAAAAGTGATGTAGCTTATTTTAAAGGTATATTTAAGAAACCTACATTTAGTCTACAATCTTTAATGATTGAAGATACAATTAAAAATATAACTAATAAAAACAGTGGACATCCGATCATCGGTGGTAACTTTTGTAGTTGGTATGGTGGAGTAGATAGTTATTTTGTTGCTCGTAATTTTAATAAAGATATATACATACCTAGTATGGGTAGGAAGATAACCAATGAGGAAAACTTCCCAAACTTAAAACATTTACCTTATATGCAATGGACACAATGGATCCATACACTATCTCAATTCAATGTAGGCATCCATTTAATGAGAACACATGCGGCCGGAACATTTGCTCTCAATTGTGCTTATTTAGGTATACCATGTATCGGTTATAAGGGATTGGATACTCAACAAACATTACATCCATTATTAACCGTTGATGTCGGTGATATAGAAAAGGCAAATGAATTGGCATTAAGATTGAGAGATGATATAGAATTTTATAATAATTGTTCTTTTCATTCTAAACAATTATATCAAATATATTATAAAGAAGAAAAGTGGTTACAAAATTGGAATAAAATTATTAATGAATAAAAATTGTATAATGATGGTTGCAATTGAAGATGAATTGTCAAAACATTCACATAAAACTTATTTTGAATATACAGTTCAAGCGTGGGAATACTATTGTAAAAAACATAATATAGATTTTAAAGTGGTGAGAGAAAAATTACCAAATGTTAAATATAGTGTTTGGCACAAAGAATTCGTATTCGACTATATTGGTGATTCTTATGAAAAAATAGGAATTGTAGATTTTGACACCATGATTAGGTGGGACGCTCCAAATATATTTGATTTATATGAAGATGAATTTGTTGGTGTTTTAGATCAAACAAGTATCAGTTGGATGAATCACAGTCAAACAGCTTACAAAACAGCATTTCCTCAATTTAAAGATATTACGGTTGGATTGAGTGAACATATCAACGGAGGGGTGTTGTTTTTTACAAAAAATCACAAACCGTTATTTGATAAATTAAAAAACTTTTATCTAGATAACAAATTTATATTAGATAACTGGACAGTTCCTAATACCGGAAAAGAACAAACTCTATTAAATCTACACATTAAACAAGAAAACATTAAAAGAAAATATTTACCGTATGCTTGGAATACAGTTGGTATGATTAAAAAAGGATTAATGTGGCATAATGACAAATTAGACGATTTTACACCGTTCTTTTTTAAATACTGTTATCTATGGCATTTTACCGGGTTCCCGATAGAACAACGAAATCAAATGATCAATGATATATGGAATCAAATACACCATTTATATAAATGAAAAATATAATATTTATACCAGCCGTAATTTCCGATAAAGGGGAAAAAAAATTAAGAAATACTCCTCTTATTAAAAAAATATTTGATTATAGTATAAGAAGTTGGAAACATTTTGCTAACAATCACAATTGTGAAGTAGTTGTTTTGGATCAACCACTCATGGATTCAAATATCACAAGCATGGCTTGGCAAAGATATTATGTTTTAGATTTATTAGAACAAAGTAATATTAAATACAATCAAGTATTAATTGTAGATGCAGATACTATTGTACATCCAGACTGTCCTAACTTTTTTGAATTAACTGAAAACAAATATACGGGTGTACACGACGGCGTGGTATATGAATGGGTAATGAGAAGTGTAGAATGTTATAGTAAATTCTTATTTAATAATTACAATCTAAATATATGGAATTATATAAATGGTGGATTTCAAATAATCAATGAATCACATAAAGATCATATAAATAAATTTAAACAATTTTATATAAATAATAGAGATCAAATTTATCAAGTAGAGTCTTCGGTGAAATTGGGTACGGATCAAACTCCGATGAATTTCTTTTTGCAAATGAATAATGTTGCAACAAAAATTTTACCATATGAATTTAATATGACAGGATTAAATTTAATGGAAGGTTTAACTGAAGATTTAGTGTTTACTAAATTTGGTTGGGTTTATCATTTTAACGGTATACCGGATACTAGTTACGGTAACAAAGTAGAATACTTTATGAACAAAACATATACCAAGTTATTCACATGAAAATAAGAAATCTTGAAAATCAAGAACACTACGAAAATCAACAATTATCTAGAAATGGGTTTTCTATAGAACATCTAAGTATAGAAAAAATAAAATCGTATTTACCCATCGATAAGAAATCAAATATTATTGATATTGGATGTAGGTCCGGAAAAACTATACAAGCATTGATTAGAATGGGTTATGAAAATGCATATGGAATGGATTTGGGAGATAGTACTTGGAGTTCATTGCAAGATAATGTAAAGAAAAACTTTATTAAAAATGATATTCACAACGGAATCCCACTCGATTGTAAGTTTGATTTGATACTTTGTTCTCACATGTTAGAACATGTACACGATCCTATAAAGGTTATAAATGAATTTAAATCTAAACTATCCAATGAAGGCGTATTATATATTTCAGTACCCTTGGAGTATAATGAAATTGGTATGAGGCATACACCACATTATACATTTTTTGAATCGACAAATGATTTAAAAGAATTTTTAGAAAAAAATGAATTTGAAGTAATCGAATCAAAAACTAATACCGATGGTCCAGGCGGATTTTTAGAAGCAGTTTGTTTTGCTAAATTAAAAATATAGGAACATATCTACAATAATATAGTTATAAATAATATGAGTTTTAAAATAAGTTTTATCCAACCAAGCAGAAATAATCTAAAATATCTAAAGTGGAGTTATGATGCTATTCGTAAAAATCTAAGTCATAAAGAACACGAAATATGCGTAGCGGACGATTTTAGTAATGATGGTACGGAAGATTGGTGTAAAGAAACCGCTGCAAAAGATTCACATTTCAAATATGTCCGTAACAATGGACCAACCAGATTGGGTCATACAATTCTATACGATCGCCTGATAAATGAAGTTGCAACTAATGATGTGGTAATGATTTATCATGCTGACATGTACGCCTGTCCAAATTTTGACAAATATATTGAAAAGTACATTCAACCAGGCACAATCGTTAGTCTGACTCGTATAGAACCACCTCTTCATCCGCCGGGGCCGGAAAAGATTTGTATTGGATTCGGTCAAGAACCGGAAGAGTTTAAGGAACAAGAATTCTTAAAATGGTTCAAAGATACAGGTCTATCCCGTAAAGATAAAACCACAGAAGGTATTTTTGCACCGTGGGCCCTTTATAAGAAAGATTTTCAATCAATAGGCGGTCACGATGTACTTTATGCACCTCAAAGTAAAGAAGATAGTGATATATTTAATCGATTCTTACTTAATGGTTATAAATTTATTCAAACATGGGAAGGTTGTGTGTATCATATGACTTGTAGAGGTAGTAGATACAATCCAACTATTACCACAGTGGGTAAAGAAAGCGATGAATGGTTAGCTCAAAATAATCGTAGTGCTAGAAACTTTATTCGTAAATGGGGTCACTTTGTTAAACATAATGATACGATGAAACCTATTGTACCCAAACGATATGATGTAGGATTTGTTGTTAAAAACTGCGACGCTTATAAATTAGCTTTATTAGAACCGTGGTGTGATACAATCTATACAGATGTACCTTATGATCAATATATTAATGTTGAACAAAAAAATACCAAGTTCGATTTGCGTAAAAAACTTAAAAGATATGAAGATCAAAAGATTAATGATATTGTTATAGAATTCGATGCTAATAAATTAACCAATGAAAGTTTTGAATTTTTCAACATGTTACAATTAATGCTTGAAGATAGTGGTCAAGTAGGTGAGTCGGAATTCGATATATTTAAATTAAAAATAAAAAACTTAAAAGATTATAGTAAAGAATTAATAGATATCAACGATAAATGGTACACAGATAAATTATTATGAGTATAGATGAAATATTAAAAAATATACCTGATAAGTTTCAACATTCAACTACAACCAGTCATAAATTTAAAAAAGACTTATTTGAATTTTTCAACAAAGAAGAATTTAAAGATAAAGAGTGTATTGAATGGGGAAGTAATTTAGGTTATACAACAAGAGTATTAAGTTATTTATTCAAACATGTGTCCGGATTTAACAAAAATGAAGTAGATAAAGCTGAATCGTTCAATTCAGATAGACCCAATGTGAAATACTATGCACAAGATATATACAATACACAAATACCTATAAATAAAAGTGATATATTTCTTGTAGATGCCGAACATACATATCATGCTGTAATAGAAGATACTACACGATCTTTGCAATTTGAATCTGTTGGGAAAAAATATTTTATATACGATGATTACGGTGCATATCCAGAAATTAAAACCGCTATTGACGATTTAATAAAATATGATAAAATAGAAATTGTTAAAAAAATCGGTTACTCTGACCAAGAGAAATTTACACGGCCTTTATTCGATTATGAAGGTATAATATGTATTGAAAAATGAACACTTTTATTATGGCTATTCACTTAATATTAAATGTATCTTTAATCTGTGCAGTTGCATTCATACTATTAATATGGTTTGAAAGTGATATTGTACAAACACTCACAAAATTAACATATACTAGAAAGTTATTTAAGATACCCGAATTTGAAAAATATAAATTAGAAGAAGATGTAATGTCTAACTACGCAAATTTTCTATATACAAAATATCCTGGTTATTTAACTAAATTAATCAGTTGTCCTATATGTTTGTGTTTCTGGATTACACTGTTAAGTTGTAGTTTAATAATTAATTATTTAGGTTATCCAACATACTACACATTTTTGTTACTTCCTGTAAATTACATGTTTAGTTTATATTTATATTTGAAAGTAAAAACGCTTTTGTAATATGGTAATTACAAGTGGACAATCATTAATAAACCTAGTTGACAAAGACAATTTATCACATTTTGTGTCATTAAAAGATTGTTTAATCCAAGCAAATAAAATTTGTGGTTGTCAAAAACAAAGAAAAATTAATAAAGCACAAGAGTGTGACAAAATTTATGTTAATATAGTAAATAATGTACTACCAACATTACTGGATTATTTACGAACTAAAACAATTGACAGCGATATAATCTTTTATCATCACGGTCACCACGAAATAAAAAGAATTAAATTGCGTTAATCTTTTTTAGAGCCGTAGTTACATTTTCTACAATATAAGGATGTTCTTCCAATTTAACATCATTTAGTTTAAACTTATAATCCTCCCACTCAAACGCATAATCTGCTTTAGCTCTAACTTTTGGATTATTAAACAACTCATGTTCATTAGGAGCAGCTTCATAAATCTTTACAGGTTTAGCTGTACTAATTCTTCGTTTAGAAGGAGCTTCAGCCATCTGATATTTAGTAATATGAATTAACTTACCACCCATCTTTCGTTGCAACCAATAACATTCATCTTCCGGATAAACATCATACCTTATATCAGTAATAAAAACAAAATCAGCCTTGGATATACTCATCCGAGTTTCTACTTTAGAGGTCCAATATTTGCCCTCGCTAACTTTACGCATTACATCACCATATGCAACTAACATCGGTCTAATAACATTTTTTTCTTCAGTCTTTTCTGTAAAAACATCTATACCAGTTTTATCTTTAAGTAATCCCTTCAAATCACTCTTCAATTCATATGCAAGAGCATATCGTTCAGTCTTAAAACCTTTATCAGTTAAAATCTTTTGTGCAACGGAAGTAAATAAATCTTTACCACTTCTAGCCAATCCACTTATTCCTATAATCTTCATATTATTTAAATAACTTTTCAATTTCTTTTTCACTATAACCATATCCCTCAATTAGAGATACTAGTTCTTGTATACCTTTATCGTTAGACATAAGTATGTTGTAATAATCTATAGCATCTCGTTCACCCACTTTAAATTTATTACAAATACAATCCAATATAGTTTGATTTATACTTTCAGTACTTTTCTTAATATACTTACAAAACTTACGACCGTGTGGTATCACATCAATCAATACTTTATAAAATTGTTCTTCAGGTATGACTTGAAAATATTTTGATACTATCGCCATTTCTTCAATTACATCACTATCCATACTCAATATACGCACAAGCATATATTTGTTAAATGACTTCTTTTCTTCATCGGTCAAATTAACATAATAATTAGGATCTTTTACTTCACGAATGTGATTGATGTGATCAAACAATCCTTTAGTCTTTGGCTTTTCGGCTACGGCTGTTTTCTTTGACTTCATTGTTCATCATTCTAACACTTTTCTTCAACAACTCAATATCTTTTACAATTTGAGA
>Ga0129333_10003077_pt1 | contig 15591 bp, 18 predicted proteins | sample CPB6_08_DNA_FD_94474 | JGI IMG/M metagenome (GOLD analysis project Ga0129333, IMG submission 94474) | Freshwater to marine salinity gradient microbial communities from Chesapeake Bay, USA - CPBay_Sum_0.6_0.8_DNA | ecosystem: Environmental > Aquatic > Marine > Coastal | place: USA: Chesapeake...
TGATGGCGGCGCTGAAACAATCGCACGACACAATGCACGAACTTACCGCAATAATTCCGGGCAACGATAAAGGCGCGATAGACGCAATAGCTGAGGCTCTCCGCGCCGCCCGCGCCGCTTATCGGGGAGAGAAGGATGGCTGAGACGAAGGAAGAGCGTCGAGCCAGAAATCTCCGCATGCGGGAGAAGATGGCGCAGGATCCAGATTACGCCGCCAAGGTTCGCGCGCGGGTTAAGGCGGCCAAGGATCGATATGAGGCCAAGCTCAAAGCTGACACGCCAGAGGGCGAAGCACTGAGGGCCAGGCGTCAGATGGCGGTTGATAAGTTCAAGGCAGGGCAGCAGGCGCCAGCTCATCGCAAGCCTGGTCGGATTGTTTCTCTATGTGGTTGGAACGGTTGGAACTAATCATGGAAAAACTAGGCACAATACTTACACATGAATACCTCAAATCCATCTTGAATTATGACCCAGATACTGGGGTCTTTTCTTGGAAGGTGCGCAAAGCAAGTTGGATAAATGTTGGAGATGAAGCAGGAAGAAAAGACAAAGATGGCTATCTTCGCATTTGTATAGATGGTCGAGAGTATAGATCTCACAGGCTGGCATGGTTTTATGTCCACGGCGTATGCCCAGAATATGTCGACCATATTAACCCAGACGGCCCTCGGTCAGATAATAGGATCTGCAATCTACGCCCAGCTACACAATCAGAAAACTCCCATAATAAACTTGGGTCAATAAAAACGACGACAGGCTTCAAGGGAGTTAATTTCCACAAACGCGAAAAGAAATGGCGAGCGACCATAAAGAAAAACCGGAAGCAGCATCATCTCGGATATTTTAATACCCCTGAAGATGCCGCAGCGGCATACCAAATTGCCGCTTCTAAATTTTATGGACAGCATGCCCGCTGGTGATTGAATTGAGGTGGTAAGCATGAGCGATTTAGCGCGGGTAAATTCTAAGCCTCCGGTGGATCAGCTGACGCCGGTCGAGGCCAAGGTCTGGGAGATGTTCGAGGCCGGCAAGACGGTCGATGAGATCGCGCAGGCGCTGAGCATGAAGGTCGTGTCCGTGCGTCGCCGGATGCCTGTGATCAAGGAGAAGCTCGCATGTCAGTAGAGGATATGGTCAACAACCCGCCGCACTACACCGGCCATCCCTCAACCGTTGAGTGCATCCAGATCACCGAGCATATGGGGTTCTGCCTGGGCAACGCGGTCAAATACATTTGGCGCGCGGATCTCAAGGGCGACGCGATCGAGGATCTGGAAAAGGCTCGCTGGTATATCAGCCGCGAGATCCATCGGCGCCGGCTATTGCAGTCTTCTCAGGCCGGTCATGCCGAGAAACACGATCCCGTTAGCCTCTAGCGTCTGTTTGATCAGCTGGATGGTGTCGTCAGAGATCGGCACCTCTCGCTCGCTCTCGGCGCGCTTGAGCGTGGCGATGGATATCCCGGCAAGCTCGGCAAGCTCGTCCTGCTTCATAACGAGGAGGTGCCTGGCGGCTCTGATTTGGGCTGGTGTAATCATCAGACTGTGTTATACCAGTGAGACAAATGTATCAAGGTTGTGGTGAGTAGATCGGGGGATAGTATGCGCAAGATCATCATTTTACTGGCATTAGTGTCAACGCCTGCGGCGGCGCAGACCGCGCAGTTCTACGGCGCTGATGGCGAATACCTTGGCGTGATGCAGCCGGCAGGCCAGAACAATTTCATTTATGGGCGCGATGGCGACTACATCGGCTCGACGGCTCCGGCTGGGCAGAACACGCTGATCTACGACGGCCAGGGCAATTACGTTGGCGCGGTTATTAACAGCGGGCCGCGTTCGCGTAATTGACGGCGACCGGGCTAAATGAGAGATTATGAGAGACGGCGCACTCGCGCCGCCAGCGTTCTCCAGATTATGTGTGGCCGGTGGCTAGTTCCATCGGCCTTTTTATTTGAGCGGCGGCGTGGAAGGACACGCGCTTTCGTGGCACAGAGAGAAAGCTAGGTTTGCGCACACTGAACGGCCCGCTATGGGGTCTGCTTTCATCGTCAATCTCTAGCCGGTATTAAGCCCGGCCCGCTCAAACATTCTGCTACATAAGTGGCAGGATCTAGCAGCTTGGCAGACATGCTTGAGCATCCATCTGACCCCAATACTGCGGCCTCGTTTGCACGCCTCTCTCCGGGCGTCTGACCTCGGCAGATGGGGCCGCAACCAACCAGACAGAACGGCAACAACGCATGACTGAGCCAGCAAAGAAGCTGAGCCGGACAGAGCGACTGCTGAACACGCGCCAGGCTGGAACGCCGGCGGCAAAGCAGGCGCAAAGCCCCGGAAAGCCTGGACTAAGAGCCGGCAAAAAATCTGCGGCGCCTGACCATACTGCTAACCAGTCACCAGTAGCCAAGAAGATAGGAAGACCATCAGGCTACTCAGAGGAGATAGGCCTGCGGATCTGCGAGCATATCGCAGAGGGCAATCCTCTCACGCCGCTGTGGCTGAAAGAGAACAGACTGCCCGCGCCGTCGATGATCTTCAGATGGCTGGAACAACACCAACCCTTTAGGGAAGCCTACGCGCGCGCTCGGGAAATCCAGGCGACGATCTACGCGGATCAGATCCTGACGATCGCCGACACCTGTGAGGACGCCAACAAAGCGCGGCTCCAGGTAGACGCTCGCAAGTGGCATGCAGCCAAGACCGCTCCGAAGGTCTGGGGCGACATGCAGCGCGTTGAGGTGAATACCACCATCAACGTAGCAACAGCGCATGCAGAGGCTCTTATGAGGCTTGCAGGGCAGGCCAGGCAAATAGAGGCGGAATACAAGGATGTAACGCCACGTTGATGTGAGAACTCCCTGGTCAAGGGAGAACCTACTCAGCAACATCAATGTGTTACGGGATACTCCACGAGATATGCACCAGATCCTGCGCCCAGGAGGCGAGGGGGCCGCTTCGACCCCCCTGGGGGCTGACCACCATCGGCCCCGCCCCTGACACAGCACCCCCTCTGCTTATTCGCACATCTCTTCAATAAAAAATTACAAAAAATTTGGACGAAAATACCCCAAAACCCGGCATTTCATCCACGAAATTTGTAATCCGAGCTGTACTCGCAGCGAAACGGCTCCGTTAGATAGTCGAGACCGCAATATGGACGCATCGCGCTTTATTCAGGGACTGCTGGCCGATCCTGGCCCTCGGCCTGCAAAGGCGTGGCCGACATATGGTGTGCTTCCTGTTAGCGAAGACATTCATGGCGTCCATTTTGACCCGTATGCTGGGTTGCTTGGTTCTTTTACGCGGCCACTGAGATATTTTGGCGAGACGGTTTCTGGACAGCGTGATTTTGACCCGACCTCCGAGGAAGCGGTTGCGAATGCAGCGGATCTTGCTGGCGCCGTAACCCTTGGGTCGGGAGCTATGGAGGCTCCTGCCGGCGCTTTGCGCGCGGGGGCGGCCAGGCCAAGCGCAGTCGATCGCCAAGCGAAGATGCAGGCGGATTTCAAAGCTCGCTTGCGTCAGCCTGGAGAGGTTGGCGGGTTATTAGGATCCGCGCATATCCCGATCACCCAAGGCGACATGCGTATCTCGACGCGCCAGCCGTCGTCGATAATGAAATCGATCGAAGATCCTTACACTGAGCATCTGTCGGTAGGCCTGCCTGAATTTTTGGCTGACGCTAACGCTGCGCACAATGCGAGCCTCCTGGCGGATTACCCTGGGTTCGGGCATCTGCGAGGGATGTCTCCGGCTGATGCCGCCGAGGGCTATGTCGAGCAAGCTCGCGGCAACATGAATTATTTATACCAGAACACGCCGGAGATTATGCGTAAGCGTTCTCCGCTTTGGTATGACGGCGCGCATGAGGTTTCGGATGCTTTGGCGAACCGCTGGGGTGTGGCGAGGCCACAGGTATCTGCGGGAATTGCGGCGCTAAGCCCGCAAAAAGATTGGTTCCAGAACGCCTCCCTCGCAGAGCGCGCCGGCGATATTATATTTGGCCCGACGTCTAGCCTAGCGATGACGCCGGAGATGGTTGCTTTCGCCAACCGCCCGCATACTAAAAAGTCGCCCAATTTCATCACGTCAAACCAAGACGTCATGGATCTTTACAGAGCGATCCAGGGCAAATCGTTTTCTCAGCTCAATGACCCTGACGCGCAGGCGCTTTGGATCAGGCTCTACGACGAGGCCCATAATCCGAAGGCGTATCGATCGATCACGCCGGAGGGCGAGTTCGGGGATTTCGTCAGAACGGGCAAGGGCAATACCCGCAACATGGCCTGGGGGTCGATCAACGAGATCTCGAAAGCTGTGCAGGCTCTGACGGGCAATGGCACCAATGCCGAGATCCAGGGTCTCCTGGGTGGAACCCACAAGGTTCCCAGCTTCTACAACAACATCGAGGTGCCTAACGACACCCGGTTTGGCGATGTGACGGCTGACACCCACCAGGTCGCTGCTGCTCAGCTGCGCCCGCTGTCGGGTAAATCTGCGGCTGTTTCGCATAATTTTGGGCCTGGGTTAGCCAAAAAAGACCAGCCGGCTGATTGGCGCCCGGCTAAATCTTCCGCCATTACCGGCCTCAATGGCACCTATGGCCTCAACGCCGAGGCGACGCGCCGGTTCGCCGACGACGTCGGCCTGATCCCCCGAGCCGGCCAATCGGTCGGGTGGGAGCCTATAAGAGAGTTGTTCACTGACACCTTTAAGCGCAGTCCAGAGAGTGCTAAAATAGACGAAATCTGGAGAGCTAAAGATGCAGGAACACTCACCCTCGACGAGGCAAGAGACGCCGTCCTCCGAGCTGCTGGAGGAATTGGAAATCCTGCGTGGGCGAAATCCAGCGTTAAATCGGTTGCTCCTCAACGGGGGTCAACTTACCGCTAAGCGGTATATTGATTTTAATTGGTGCGGCGAGCCGCCAGATGAGTTCTCAGAAGACGAGCAGCAGCTGATAGATCTGCTTCTCGAATACGAGGCTCAGCATCAGCCTTAAGGCATAATCATAACGCATGACTGATCTCGCCGCTGCGCTGGAAATCTTTATCTCAGCGTATCGTGACGAGCCGGTAAAATTTGTCAGGAACGTCCTGGGCGCCGAGCCTATGCCCTGGCAAGAGCAGTTCCTGATGCATGTCGCCAAGGGCGAGCGTCGGATCTCGGTGAGAGCCGGCCACGGTGTGGGGAAATCCACCGCCTGCGCCTGGCTCTTGATTTGGCACATGATTACGCGGCTCCCGCAAAAGAGCGTCTGCACGGCGCCGACTGCGGGCCAGCTGTATGACGCGCTGTTCGCCGAGGTTAAGCACTGGGTGAATAAGCTGCCGGAGCCGTTGCGCGAAAGCCTGGACGTGTTCTCCGATCGCATCGTGCAAAAGGGCGCGCCGGAAAGCTCGTTCATCACGGCGAGAACAAGTTCCGCTGAGAGGCCAGAGGCTCTCGCCGGCGTTCACGCTGAGCATGTCTTGCTGATATGCGACGAGGCGAGCGCTATTCCAGAGGCGGTGTTTGAAAGCGCCGCCGGATCGATGTCCGGTCATAACGCGACGACGATCTTGATCGGCAACCCGACGCGAAACACTGGACTGTTTTTTAGAACGCACCACCAGCTCAAGGGCGACTGGAAAACGATGCATGTCTCATGCGTCGATATTCCGTTGGTGAGTTCAGACTTCGTCGAGCAGATTAAAAGCACATATGGCGAGAACTCGAATGCATTTCGTGTTCGCGTTCTTGGTGAGTTTGCTCTACGCGACGATGATAGCCTTATTGCAGCTGATCTTGTGGACAGCGCTATGTCGAGAGACGTTGCGCTCGATCCTCAAGCGGATCTCATCTTTGGCTGCGACATCGCGCGTTACGGGTCGGATCGATCGGTAATTTGCAAACGTCGCGGCAACGTCGTCATCGAGATGCGCCATTGGTCTGGCGAGGATCTGATGGGAACGGTGGGGCGGATTGTCCATGAAGCGAATATGGACAAACCCGCTGAGATTTGTGTGGACAGTATTGGCCTTGGCGGCGGTGTCGCCGATCGTTTGCGCGAACTGGGTTTTAATGTTCGCGATGTCAACGTCTCCGAGAGCAATGCGCTCAATCAGTCGGCGTATCGACTGAGAGATGAACTCTGGATTGCAGCTAAAGATTGGCTGGAGACCAGAGCGGTTAAACTGCCAAAGGATGATGATCTCCGCGCTGAGCTAATCGCGCCGAGTTATGCATTCGCCTCGAACGGCAAGATCAAGGTCGAGAGTAAATCTGAATTGAAGAAACGCGGCATGCGCTCGCCGGATTTGGCCGACGCGCTGTGTCTCACGTTTGCTGGTCAAGGCGCCATGGTTGGTGGCCGATCGATGAAATGGATCACCGGCAAGCCTCTGCAGCGCCGCGTCTCTATTTGCTAGGAAAGAACTGAATGGCACGTCGTCGTCGCCGTCGTTCGTCTCCATCTCCGATGGATGCGGATCAGGCCGCATATCTCGAAAACTCTGCTCCCGTGCCGGGGGACGAGGACTATGCGGAAGACATGGCCGAAGGTGGCGTCGAGGACGACACTGACGAGGACAATAATTCTTACGGCCCTGGCAATGCGGATATGCGCCAAAAGCTCAATCCGCTCGACGAGACTGAGTTCCAGAACCGCGTCGCCATAGGTGTTCAAGCAGCTGAAACCTACATCGACACGTTGATCACGCCGGTTCGTGTCCAGGCTGCGGAATATTATCGTGGCGCGCCGTTTGGCGACGAGGAGCAGGGCAGATCTCAGGTTGTGCTTACGGAGGTGCGCGACACCATCCAGAGCATCATGCCGAGCCTCATGCGCATCTTCACGTCAGGCCAGCGCATTGTTGAATACATGCCGCGCACGGGCGAAGATGTCCCGACTGCGGAACAAGCCTCGGATGCGGTGAATTTCATCTTCAACGAGATGAACCCCGGCTTCCAGATCCTCTACAGCGCATTCAAGGATGCGTTGCTCAAGAAAGTCGGCGTCGTCACCTGGTGGGCGGAAAGCGAAGACCGCGTCGTCGAGAGACATTTCTCCGGCCTGGTTCGCGAAGAGCTGCTGCTGATGATGCAGCAAAACCCGAATGCTCAGCTGGTTTACGCTAACCCGGAACCTGTCTCGGATCCGATGATGCCAGAGACCTACTCGGTCTGCGTGCGTCTCGTTGACCAGGAGAGAAAATATCGTGTTCGTGCATTGCCTCCTGAGTGCTTTATCTGCGATCGGCGCGCTCGTGATACTGATAAGTTTTTTGATCTGGTCGGCTATCGCGATCTCGTAACTGTCTCTGAATTGATCGAGATGGGGTTCAACGAGGAGGACGTGCTTGAGCATGGTTCTCCTGGAGAGGACAATCTCTGGATCGCTCAGATGGAAGAGTTCGAGCGAAATCGCGGAACTTATTTCCCGACTGATAACGATGATCCGACGCTGCGCCGCGTGAAGTATATGAAGATCTTCATGCGCATCGATAAGGATGGAGACGGCATTGCTGAACTCCGCTGCATCGAATGCATTGGTCGCGACTGCTTTATCCTGAAGGATGAGATCGTCGATCACGTCCCGTTCGCGGTGTTCTGTCCAGATCCAGAGCCGCATGCGATCTTTGGACATTCGGTCGCTGACGTGACAATGGATCTCCAGCGCATCAAGTCGCACGTCATGCGCGCGACGCTGGATAGTCTCGCTCAGTCGATCTTCCCCCGCACGGCGATCGTCGAGGGCCAGGTCAACGTCGATGACGTGCTGAACAAAGAGGTCGGCGCCGTCATCCGCATGCGCCAGGCAGGAGCCGTCCAGGATCTCTCCACCGCCTTCGTCGGCCAGCCGGCGATGGGCATCATTGAATACATCGACGAGATCAAAGCGCAGCGCACGGGCGTCACCCCGGCGAGCCAGGGTCTCGATGCGGATCTCCTGCAGTCAACCACCAAAGCGGCTGTCACGGCGCAGATCTCGGCCTCCCAGGAGCGCATCGAGTTGATCGCCCGCACGTTCGCTGAGAACGGCATGAAGCAGCTGTTCGGCGGTCTCCTAAAGATGATTTGTCGCCACCAGGACAAGCCGCTGCTGGTTCGCCTGCGTGGAGAATACACACAGGTCGATCCGACGACCTGGGATCCGAATATGGACTGCTCGGTCTCCGTGGCCTTGGGCCGTGGAGATGACGCGCAGCAGATGGCGTTCCTGACGACGGTCGCTCAGAAGCAGGAACAAATTATCCAGATGATGGGTTTGGACAACCCCCTGGTTAAGCTGTCGCAGTATCAATCGACGCTGAGCCAGATTGTGCGGAAAGCGGGATACAAAAACCCCGACGCATTCTTCTCGCCGATCAGCCAAGAACAAGAGATGCAGCTCGCCCAGATGCAGGCTGCAGCAAAGGCGCAGCAAAAGGATCCCAACGTCCTGCTCGCCGAGGTTGAGATGGCGAAGGCGCAGGCTGAGACATACGCCAAGCTCCAGCAGCTCGCGATCGATCGCGCCCAGCTCCAGCTGGATGCGGATCTCAAACGCGACCAGATGGAAGCCGACATCATCCTGAAGGCTGCGGACATTGCCGCGAAGAGCGGCGTCCAGGTTGATTGGCCCTCGATCATTGAGATGACCAGGAAGCCGCGCCAAGACATCCAGAACCTGGCTCAGACGCTCATCGACAACGAGAAGCTCGCCTCCGCACAGGTTCTCTCGCAGATCGGCATGGGCCAGGCTCCGCAACAGCAGCAGCCAATGCCGCAGCCTAACGCTCCGGCGCCGATGATGCCGCAATGAGCGAACTGGACGCTGAGCAGCTCGCGCGCCAAGCGCAGAATATTCTGAACTCCGACGCATTCAAAATTGCGATGGAGAAGATGGACGCCTACACGATCGAGATGTGGGCAAACGGGAACTTTAAGACGCCGGCGGAACGAGAAGAGGCTTACGGCCTCGTTCGCGGCGCAAGGACGTTCCGAGCGCGCCTGATTGGCCTGCTTGAGGACGCGAAACTCAGCAAGGCACAAGCCGAGACGCGCGAAAAATTAGCGCGCTCTCAAGGCACGCCCGCTCGCTGAGCAACCCAGAGAAATAGATGTCTGATGGAACTCAGACGGCGCCGGCAAGCGAAAGCACCGGCACCGTAGAGGAAGCTGCGTCCAAAATCGAAGCGCTGCTGTCGGGTAAGAAGCCCGAGAAACGGTTAGCGGCTCCGGCAGAGGAAGCGGCACAGCCGGCCCCGGAAGCTGAACAGGCGGAAGAGGCTGAACCCGAGGATCTTGCGCCAGAGACGACGTCATCCGATGAGGACGACGAGGCGCCTGATGCTCAACCCGAAACCGATGATGAGGCTGAAAGCGACCAAGAGACAGACCCGCTCTACACCGTTAAAATTAACGGCAAGGAAGAGAAGGTCTCGCTCAAAGAAGCTCTGAACGGCTATCAGCGGCAGCAGGATTATACGCGAGCCAAGCAAGAGTTCGCCGCCGAGAAACGTCAATTTTCGACAGAACTGGACGCTGCTCGTCAGGAGCGTGAGGTCTACTCACAGCTGCTGCCGGCGCTCATCCAGCGGATGCAGTCGTCTATGCCGTCTGCACCCGATCAGTCGCTGATCGACATCGACCCCTCGGCGTATCTTCGTCAAAAAGAAGCATATGAGCAAGCAATGGGTGATCTCCAGGCCGCGACCTCTGAGAGGCAGCGTCTGGAGCAAGAGACCAAGGTCGAGCAGCAGCGTAGGCTCCAAGCCTTTGTGGCAGAGAACGCGGCGAAGCTCCCTGAGTTAATCCCAGAGTGGAAAGATCGCAAAGCCTATGAGCGCGATCGCCCCAAGGTTCGGGAATATCTCGTCAGTCGCGGTTTCTCCGATGAGGAGATCAACCAGGCTTACGACGCCCGCCTTGTTGCGATGGCTGCTGACGGCATGCGCTGGCGCGAGCTGCAGAAAAGCAAGTTCAAGCCAACGGCGCCGCCGGCTGAGAAGGCTCTGAGACCGACCCCGCCAAGCACATCTGCTCCGAAGGTAAATCGCGACGCGCAGGCTGCGCGCAATCGTCTCGCTAAATCTGGCCGCGTGGAAGACGCCGCTGCGGCCATTCGCGCACTCCTTTAATGGGCTAGAAAAATGGCTACCGTAACCCGTTACGATTACTCCTCGTCGATCCGTGAGGATCTCGAAGACATCATCTATAATATCTCGCCGACCAAGACGGCGTTTATGAACAATGTTGGTCGCACGACTGCGGACAACACCTACCACGAGTGGCGGACCGACATCCTCGCTGACGCCAACGGCTCGAATGCCGCAGTCGAAGGCGCGGACGCCACGGATACCGCCTTTGTGGCCCCGTCGCGTTGCGGCAACTACACCCAGATCTCGACGAAGACGCTCAACGTCTCCGGCACGTCTGGCGCGGTTGACGCGGCTGGCATGAAGACGATCGAGGCTTACCTCATCGCCAAGCACGGCAAAGAGCTGAAGCGCGACATGGAGACGATCCTCCTGTCGAACCAGGCTGCGGTCGCTGGCGACGCCTCGACGGCTCGCAAGCTGGCCGGCTTCCCGACGTGGATCAAGACGACTGCTCAGACGCCTGCCGGCAACGGCATCGTCGTCGGCACCGTCACTGGCCCGGCGTATTCGGGCGGCGCTTCGACCGTCTCCGGCACCCCGACGACGGCTTGGACGCTGACGAGCGGCTCGGCTGCTTTCACGGAAACCAACCTGAAAGACGCCATCCGCAACATGTACCAGAAGGGTGGCGAGCCTAAGATGATGATGGTTTCGCCGGTCAATAAGGCCCGCGTTTCCGGCTTCTCTGGTCTGTCGCAGACGCGCGTCAACACTGAAGTAAAGAACGGCAACGCCACGATCGTTGGCGCGGCTGACGTGTATCTGTCGGATTTCGGTTCGCTGGACATCGTCCCGTCGCTGTTCTGTAACGGCGCGTTCGCGTATTTCGTCGATCCTGACTACGCCAAGGTCGCCTATCTGCGTCCGTTCCAGCGCACGGAACTGGCCCGCACGGGTGATGCGAAGCGTTCGCAGCTGCTCGCCGAGTATACCCTGGTGGTCAATTCGCCCTACGCTCATGCCGTTGTCGCGAATATTACCAACAGCTAAGTTCGCGTAAAATCTTCAATCTGAGGGGTCGCCTAGTGCGGCCCCTTTTTTTATGGGCGGATGAATGTCTGAAAATTACCGCAAGATAGATGATCCGAATTTTGATTACGATCCCGCAAACGGCGTCAGGCAGCGCCTCGTCATTGAACAGGATGGCGGCATCCACCTCGAAAGCACTCAAGAGGTCGATCACATCCTGAAGGCGGCTCACGAAAGCCGCATGAACCATTCCAAGAACGAAAAGCTCGGCGACGACGTCAAAGTGGCCTCGATCCCGATGCTCATCCACGCCGATCTCGTCGCCAAAGGCATCTGGCAGGACAAAAAGCGCCTGTTCCAGTGGCTGATGAATGAAGGCCGACCGTTTCTCACCAGGGATATTTCGCTTTGAATATTGAGCAAATATTCGACAGAGCCATCCCAGAGCCAAACAGTGGTTGTTGGTTATGGGAAGGAAGCATCCTTCAAGGCAAAGGCTACGGCAGAGCATATGCCGGAAACCGCAAAATGGAAGGAGCGCACAGAGCATCTTATAGAGCCGCGTTTGGTACGTTACCGGACGGCCTATTTGTTTGTCACAAATGCGATGTGACGAGCTGTGTAAATCCAGATCATTTATTTCTTGGAACAGCATACGAAAACAAAATGGATGCTGTGAGAAAGCAACGAGCGCCAATGGGTACTAAACATGGTCGCGCTCGACTAACAATAGAGCAAGTAAAAGAAATCAGAACGCGCGATCAGAGCGATTGTGAATATTCGCGGCGCTTTGGTGTGGCGCGAAGCGCTGTAAGACAAGCGCGCGTCGGCGAGACATGGGGTGTGTTAAAATGACGACCTACGCCGACCCGACATTTACGGCTAATTTTCAGGGGTTATGCGCAAAAATAAGCGACACATTAAATCGAGCTGACATGACGTCGGTGATCCCTGATTTCGTGTCTCTCGCGACGACCAGGATCCAGAGGGATATGTCGCGGGTTAAGCACCCGATGATGATCAAGCGCGCCCAGGCGTCGGTCATCGACAACTATGTCCCGCTGCCGATCGATTTCATCTCGGCCTACCAGCTCGCTGAGCAGGACACGAATAATTTCATCGCATACATCACGCCTGATCAGTCGATGACGGTTCAGTCGCAGGGCTGGAACCCGTCGCAGTCGCCGGTGCCGATCCTGCCTCCGTATTATCTGCCGACCGGCAACGCGCTTTACTACACGATCATAGGCAACCGGATCCGCTTGGTGCCGGCGCCAGGGCAGGCGGCCCCTGATCTTCTCGACCTTTGGTATTACGCCAAGCTCGACCCGCTGAATAACACAACGACGACCAACTGGGTTCTTTCTCGTTATCCCGATCTCTACCTCTACGGCGCGCTTGTTCACACGGCTCCTTACCTCAAGGACGATCAGCGCATCGCTGTCTGGGACGGCATGTATCAGACAATTCTGCGCGACATTGAGGTCGAGGCCGATCGCGCAAATCGCCCGCAATCAAAACTGGTCGCGGCTCGCCGCAGCTTCTGAGGAAAATATTATGCCTGCAACTCAGCTTTCTTCCCTGACGCCTGACACCGCTGCTGCGGTCACGACGTCGGATACCGGCCCGAATGTGTTCACGCGTCTTTATGTCGGCGGCGCCGGCGATGTCGCACTCGTTACCGAGGCTGGCAACACGGTGACGTTCAAAGCCGTCCCGGTCGGCACTCAGCTTGATGTTCGCACCAAACAGGTTCTCGCGACCGGAACGACGGCGACCTACATCGTCGGCTTGCTCTAAGGATTATAGAAATGGCTGTTACCTATTCCGCCACGCTTAAAACTAATCGTATGCAGCTGGTCGCCGATTTGATTGGCGGCAAGGTTGCAGCAGCTTCTACTGGTACGGCCTCTGCAGGCTCAATCGTTGTCGGCACGTCGGCGCTTTCCGGCGCTACCGGCGTCCTTGTGACGTTCACGCTGAGCGCGACGCCTGGCACGGTTTCCGGCTCGGTGTTCACCATCTCCGGCACTCCGATTACCGCGACCGCCACCGGCACCGGCACGGCTGCAAAGGCTGAAATCCGCGACAACGCGGGCAACGTGATTGTCTCAGGCCTGACGGTCGGCACCTCAGCGACTGACATCATCATCAACGCCACGTCAGTATCTACCGGCCAGACGGTTACGCTTTCGAGCGGCACGATTACGCACGGCTAATAGAACGGGTTATCCATCATGGCGAAACTGTATAACCGTGCAAAGATGTCCACGGCCACGACCGGCACGGGAACCATCACGCTCGGCTCGGCTGTCACCGGCTATCAGTCTTTCTCGGCTGCTGGTGTTCAGAACGGTGACACCGTCAGTTATGTCATTGAGGATGGCACGGCCTGGGAATACGGCACCGGCTCCTACACGTCGTCCGGCACGACGCTGAGCCGCACCCTCGGGCAGTCGTCCACGGGTTCGCTGATTAGCCTGTCTGGTTCTGCGGTTGTCTATATCTCGGCGCTTGCTGCTGATGTCTGGACGGCGAATTACACGACATCCGGCAGCGGCACGGTTCTGGCGCTGACGAACTCCCCGGTTCTGACGACGCCAAATCTTGGCACCCCGTCTGCGGCTACGCTGACGAATGCTACTGGCCTGCCGCTCAGCACCGGGGTCACCGGCACGTTGCCTGTTGCGAATGGCGGCACGGGCGTTACGACCTCAACGGGTTCGGGGAACAATGTTCTCTCAACCAGCCCGACGCTGACGACGCCTAACCTCGGAACGCCATCTGCTGCGACCCTGACCAATGCGACTGGTCTGCCGCTTTCAACGGGCGTCACCGGCACTCTCCCTGTAGCCAATGGCGGCACAGGCGCAACGACGCTCACCGGCCTTGTCAAAGGCAACGGCACGAGCGCGATGACCGCCGCAACGGCTGGCACGGATTATCTCGCCCCGCCTTCTGGCACGTCGATCCTGAAAGCCAACGCTGGCGGCGCGCTGGCGAACGCTGCGGCTGGCACCGATTATGTTGCTCCGGGCGGCGCGCTTGGCACCCCGTCTAGCGGCACCCTGACGAACTGCACCGGCCTTCCTGTCTCTACCGGCGTTTCCGGCCTCGGAACGGGCGTGGCGACGGCTCTTGCGGTTGCTGTTGGCTCTGCGGGCGCTCCTGTGGTCAACGGCGGCGCGCTTGGCACTCCTTCCTCTGGAACGCTGACCAATGCGACCGGCTTGCCTCTGACGACCGGCGTGACGGGAACTCTTCCGGTTGCGAATGGCGGCTCTGGCGCAACCACGCTCACCGGGATTGTTAAGGGTAACGGCACGTCGGCATTTTCTGCGGCTACCGCAGGCACCGATTATGTCGCTCCCGGCACGGCTACGACATTTACGGCGGTTCAAGGCTATGCGTTTGGAACGCTGACCTATGCGGCGTCTCAGACATGGGATGTGTCAGCCAATCCAATCGCGGCTCTTGCGCCGACCGGCAACGTGACATCCTTCAGCGTCTCAAATGCCACGGCTGGTCGCTGCTACGTTCTCAAAATCACGCAGGACACGACGGCAAGAACGGTCGCTTACACGTCTGCGAACTTCAAATTTGCAGGCGGCTCGGCCCCGACGCTCAGCACCGGCAGTGGCGCAATCGACTACTACATTTTCATCGCATCGTCCTCGACCCTGCTGCATGAGCTTGGTCGCGTCCAGAACGTGAGCTAATAGATGCCGTTTCCGATTATACCGGCAAGCACTGTTACTACCGGCTACCGCATTGCGCGCAGCCTTCGCTTTCGCTCGTCCGCAAGCCCTTATCTAACAAGGCCATTTGCTACCCCCACAAACTCGTCAAAATGGACGATGAGCATGTGGGTGAAAAGAGGAGTCCTATCATCTTCAAGTATTCCTGCGCTATTCGGAAAAACGATTAGCGCATCGGCGAACTTTTACGCCGCTTTCAACGCAAATGACACTTTAACTTGGACGTTCACAAACTCTGCTTTTATGACGACAACGCAGGTGTTTCGTGATCCTTCTGCTTGGTATCATTTTGTATTGGTGTGGGATAGCGCAAACGCCACAGCCGCATTGCGCGCAAGGCTATATGTAAATGGCATCGAAGTAACGTCATTCAGCACCGATAATAGATCAAGTATAACGACAGGTGCGGACGCTTGGAACACGACAAACACGGCGTTTATGCACGGTCTTGGGTGTGCTTCTGCGTCAGTATCTACGGTTTCCCAATTCCTCGACGGCTATTTAGCCGAAGTCAATTTCATCGACGGCCAAGCGCTCACGCCATCATCCTTTGGCGAGACAGACGCAACCACTGGCGTCTGGAAACCGAAAGCCTACACCGGAACGTATGGCACAAACGGCTTCTATCTGAAATTCGCGGACAACAGCGCGGCGACAGCGGCGGCGATTGGCAAGGATAGCAGCGGCAACGGTAACAACTGGACGCCGAATAATATCAGCGTCACGGCTGGCACGACA
>Ga0129333_10003078_pt1 | contig 15590 bp, 27 predicted proteins | sample CPB6_08_DNA_FD_94474 | JGI IMG/M metagenome (GOLD analysis project Ga0129333, IMG submission 94474) | Freshwater to marine salinity gradient microbial communities from Chesapeake Bay, USA - CPBay_Sum_0.6_0.8_DNA | ecosystem: Environmental > Aquatic > Marine > Coastal | place: USA: Chesapeake...
TAGTTACGAGGACCCGCGTCTTTTTATCGGACCTGACGACAATCTGTATGTACAGTTCGTAGCTTCGACTTACGCCAGTAAGTTCGATTCGAACCCAAATAAGTTGTTCTCGCAGCCTAAGGTCATCGTCTGCTGGATCAATGACAAATTCGACGCAGTCAGTGCAGCCATCCCTCCGATTGGAAAAAATCGAGTCGTGGGCGCACCTGAAAAGAACTGGGCGTTCTTTAGTGCGAACAACGAACTGAATTGCCTCTACTCAACACGACCTCTAGTTGTCGAGCGAGAATCGGGCACACCCATCGAACTCGACACAAAGGCTTTAGATAAAGCGGCACAAGGTTGCCCAACTTTTAATTCCACGGCGCCTATCGACCTCGGCTATTGCTACTTAGTGTTTTATCACTGGAAGCACATGACGTGCACTCCAGACGGTAAGCCCTATCTGATTTACCACGTCGGGGCTTATCTAGTAAACAAAGACTTCACTCAGCTTACCTACATGACCGAGGAGCCCTTGTTTACGGGTTCCTTGAACGACAGAGTCATCGAGTGGACAGACACTTTCGGCAATCCGGTGTCTAATCAGCCGGCGGTGATCTTGCCGTTCGGAGCCTTTATGGAAGGCGACGAGCTTGTAATGTCTCTGGGAGTCAACGACGCCTTTATGGGAATCTTTAGGACCAAGTTAGAAAATATTATGCGCCGAATGAAGAAGGTCGATTAAGCTCGTTCTTCGTTTTCAATCGTAGTCCAAACTAAGACGGCAGCCTCATCAACTAATTGTTGAAGACCAGGCTGCCCGTCGAGGGTGTTGATCAACTCACGAATTGTGCGATCGGCGCCGGCGAGGATAAGACCACGGCGATCTAAACCATCTGAAATAGCTCGTACAGCTTGAATATGGCTACGCAATTCTTTTTGAATAGCTGAGATCTTCGTCGCAGCGGATGCGGGGTCGAGCATTTGGTTGCTGACCATGTCCCGTACATTTCGGATGTCAATTTGTAAGTCATCAATTTCACGAAGTAATACTTTGCGAAGATCTTCTTTCGGAAACTTCTCCTGAATCCAAGCGGTTAAATCAGCGATGCTGCCTGTATAGCCAGGACGTAAGAACCTGGCATACAGATACGCCTCAATGTCGCTGGTGGTGTTCTTGGCGTAATGAATAAACGCATCCTTGTTTGATGCGTCAAGCGAAGCTAACCACGCGGCAACCGTGGTCGAATCACCTATTGCGGATTTGATCATGCGAAACCGCCGGCACCGAGAGCAGCACCGCGAGCTTCGCGACGCAATGCCAGCTCTTTTTCACCTTGGCCTTTGAGCAGTGCCAGGTTCTTACCAATATCTAGGTTGGCTTGTGTCTGAGCGAGAACCTGCGCGTTCCGAGTATTCGCAGCGTTGGTACCTACGTCAGTGATACCTTTAGCTAGGTTGGTGTACTGAAGACCTAGGACGTCAGCGCCTTTTTTGGCCAGATCAGCCTGAGTCTCACCGCCCAAAAGTTCCATAGCAGTGCGACCCTTAGCCGCCATTTCCTGCTGACCGATTGCTGCCCCAGCTAACTGAGAAGCAATACCGGTCTGAAGCCCTGCCATCTGAGACTCTTTAGAACGAGCCCCAGTAAACATGTCGTAAACAGACTGACTGATGAGATTAGTCTGTGCAGCTTCCGCTCCTAAATAAGGAGCCATGTTTGCCATAAGTTCTTGACCGGCATAGGTCAATCGAGTATTGATCGGAGCTAACTGGGCGTACAGGGCGCTGTAATCGGCAGGTTGAGAAGAGCCGCCGCCGCCAAAAATACTGCCAAATGCGGAACCAAGACCGCCGGCCAGCATTCCAATGCCGCCGAGAGTAGAACCTAAACCGCCAGCTGCGGCTCCGGTTCCAGCAGCTGCGTTGATTGCCCCGAGGGCCAAAGGTGCCATTGCCATTGGATTAGCCCTTCCTTACACCGATGTTACTGAAAGGCTGCATAGCAGCCTGAAGCGTAGAACTTAACGCAGAAGCATTAGGCGGCGCAAACGCTGCAACAGTAGCTGCACCGAGACCGGCGGCCATAGCAGCATTGGCGTTATACATCGCGATCTGCCGCTCCTTCCACGCGTCGATGTTGGCTTTTTCGATGTCGCGTGCGTATCGAGCCCGCTCACCTTGGCGAGTCAGCTCGGAAGTCAAAAGTTGAGACTTCAGAAGATTCTGAAGCCGCATCTCTTCAACTTGACGAAGTCGCTCGGGATCACCAAGCTCCTTCAAATAAGTAACAAGATCTTCGACAGTTTTATCTTGCTGTTGAGGAATCGTGGTTCCCGAATACGGCGCCGTAGTCGGGGGCAATGTAGTTGAAGGTGGGGGCGGGAGAGTAGGTGCCGGAGGCGCTTCCCCAGGGGTTACAGTTCCGGCATCCGCCGCGGCTGTTTCAAAAGAGCGCTGCTTAGGAGGCTTAGCCGCAGGGCGTCCTTTATCAGGATCAAAGCCTTCCATATAGGAAGCTTTGGCGTAGATATCTGCCGGTGTTTTAGAGCCGGTCATCCGCTCAAAAGCCTGCGGATTCTGAACCATACGACCAAAACTTTCGGGGCTCTGCCAACCCATCACAGGGCCAGCCCAAAGAACGGGCCTGCCGTCAAGAATTGCTAGTTCGCCGCCGCCGCGCAGCCAACCTGCGGGATCGAGCAGAGCTGCAGCGTATTCAAAAGGGCCGCGAGCGTTGATGTTTGTCATGTCAGGGCACCTGGGTGGCGAGTTGCTGCAGCACAGAACTCTGAGCAAGGTTCTGCGGAGCAGTCAGATTTTGAATAGCTGTATTTAGAAGCCCTTGCGCTGTCGAATAGCCGGACTGAACTCGTTGCCGCTGGATGTCACCAAGCGTAGAAAGTTCTTGTTTCTTAATGCCGCCACCGACTTCTAACTCAGCTCGCTTCAGGTCGGCGCCCAGTTCCATCTGCCGGATAGCAGCGCTGATCTGCCCCTCCAGAGCTTTTAAAGCACGCTCACGAGCACCGAGCTCCTCAAGTTCAGCGCTGCGTCCGGCCCGAATTTGACCGTAAACATCTTCGGCCGACGGACCAGCGTCAAGACCAAAGAACCGACCAAAACGTTGACGGGCTCGTTCCTGTTCGATCAGCCGAGGAATCAGGTCCTCGCTAAGAATGGCCTTAGAGCCGGGGGCGTCAGAAGTCTCAGGAAGCTTGCCGCGAAACGCAGCAACGAGATCCGGAAGTGACGCACCTACCGCCGAACTTAACAAAGGTGCGATGATATTCTGCCGGTTAAATCCAGGAGGAGTAGCACTAGCAGATAAGTCTGGTCCTGCAGTTTGAGATTGTAAAACACTCTGAATAACAGCAGGAGCCACGCCGGCAGCGGTCAGCTGCGTGACTAACTGAATTAACCCACCTGCGGCGGGTGCGGCTGCAGCGACCATTAGTTACTGACCTCCCGGATTGTCATATTGAGTGCCCGAAAGAGCCATTTTCTTATTTGATTTTACTTGATCTTCTGGGTTATTAGTAGCAACCAAATTCTGCTTTTGTTCCGGCGAAGGTAGCGCAGCTGTTTGGGGGAATGTAGAAGCCATATACATTTTTAAAAACGCACCAGGATCTAATGCCGGTGCGTCGCGGCGAACATCCCGTTCCCTAAGTTGTTGTTCGCGTAAGTTCATCAGCCGAGGTTCTGGAATGCCACGCTGGGCGGAATATTGTTCGAAGCAGGTGCGTTCAGCATCGAATACTGCCCGCCGTAATTAGGCAGATCGAATTCGGCAGGGCGCTGACGACTCAGGTATTCGGCACCTTCATTGCCCTGTTGGGTCAGATTTTGGATGTACGAGAGGAACACGTCGATCAACGACGGATCTTGCAGAATCGCCGAAACGAGTTCCTCGATTTCTTCTGCGGCGGCTTCATCGTTGACGCCAGCCTGGAGACGTCGCTCCAGTTGCACTTTCATCTCAGGCTGAGACGTGTCTGGATACGCATTCAGCGACCGAGTCGGCTGCGTCATCATGCCGTTGCCTTCCATGCCGGGCATCGGAGGCGCAGCACGGTAGTAGTTCTTGAGAACCGTAGCGACCATAGGAGTCGCAGCAGCACGCTCAGCCGGAGTCCGGGGAACAGGTAAACCCAGGACACGAGCCGCTAATTCGTAATCGGAGTCAGAGAACATGAACTAACGGCTACGTCTTCTAGTTCCATTTTAGTACGAAGCTTCAAGATTTCGCCGGGTTGCACCTCCAGTACGATGCAGATTTTCTCTAGCACTTCTGGACTCGGAATGTAGAACTCGTCCGAACAGATGTTGCGCGTCGTTGTCGGCGATAGGTCCGCTAACTTGCTGAGCCGGAAAGACGAAATCCCACGCTCGGTCAGGATTTCGTCTAATCGGTTAATTAAGCGCCGCTCTGACGGACGAGAACTGTAGAAGGGCACAGCCGTTATTTAACTAATAGCTGTATCCTATCAAGCTAGAAACCTAAATTTTTAGCTCGCACGAATTCCAAGTTGTACGTAGTTAGGCAAGGCGGGAACGCCGGGTTGTTAAACGGGTTCTTATAAGGTTTGCCTTCAACGTGCCCTTGCCACGCCTCAGACCACTTGGCGTGCATGTACGTCTTGTTAAGCTCGTGAGCCATGTGGATTTTATTGGCCAACTCTGGTTCAGAGCGCCAGGTTTGAGAACCGTCAGCGTAGGAACCGGTAAGCTCCCCGTGGTAATACGGTACGCCGACTGACATAACGCGCTTGAAGTCTTCGTCGTGTTGAAAACGCATACCCCAGTCCAAGTCTTCGGTATACGCCGGGTAGAGATTCTCATCAAACAGACCGTACTTTTGAACTGCCCAATCTTTCAGCAGAAATACGTCCCACGCTCCGTTATCCCCATGCACCATGCCGACTTCTGGGTCCTGCGCATGTTCATACATAGACTTTAAAAAGCCTGGAGTAAACATAACGTCATGATTTACAATTAACCAATACGGCGCATTCATAAAACACTTAATTATTAAGTTCCACATTCCCGCGCATCCTATGTTTGCAGGTAAATGACACACTTTTACTCGCTTTACATACTTATGAGGCGCGTCGACAAGTGCGTCTAGCTCTTTTGTTATCTGGTCTCTGCCGTTGTTATTAAACACTACAAAGGTATCTACAGGGTAATCAATGCTGTAAAATAGCCTGTACACCCAATGGGGAGCATTGACGATACCTGTTCCTAGTACGGGGATGGACATAAAAATCCAGTACGCTGAATGCTAGTATAACGCTATTTAGCGTTTGCGAGGCATTCCGAACAAGAGCACTGCAAAACTTCTAAGTTATTTATTTTAGACTGAGAGTTTTTAGAGCAGTAAGTTAAAACAGCTTTAAGGAAGACCCTTGTAATATTTGATGATGTCGACAGCTTCATATGACACGGGTGTTAGAGTCGTGGATTTGTCATAGTTAATCCGCCAATGCCTCCTCGCTCCCTGTTGTTAGCGTAGACATCGCTGACTACAGTGTTCTGTTGATAGCCAACCCGGAACCTAAGCATCCAATTCCCCGTAATGACTGAGTTGTTGTCGTTTGGCGCGGATCGCCAATGGTATAGCTTGAACGTTTGCTGATGTGATCGTCTAGTCCGACACCATGGCGCCGGGGATCCTTTGGAGTGGCATGGCTCAAAAAGTGAATGGGAAGTTGTTGGCTAGGTCGCTTGCTTTGGTCACGACTCCTATCGATTGCGGGTGAACTGGTTGATAAGCCGCTCCTGATATTCAGGAGACTTGGTGCTTGCATCAATAATGACCTGACGCTGCTCTGGCGAGACTTGATACTCCGATAGCAGCTCAAGCACTGGGAGACTGCTGTCTGTAGTTGCTTCTAACGAATCAGCCATTCTTCTACGGTGTCGCTGACGTCCTTCATCTTGATCCAGTTGGGTGCAACTGGCTGCCCCTTGCGGATGCGAAGTTTGCCCATGAGGCCAACCACATCCCACTCAGGGCGGTCCTCGCGCGAGGTGTACTCCATGCTCTCGTCGTAATCAGGGTTCAGCTTGCGGCGCTGCTGGACGACCATGCTGCCGTCTTCGTCCTCGGCTTCGTAATCCTCAAGGATGTACGTGCCGTATTCGTCACGCAGGTACTTGCCGCTCCATTTGTTCCAAGCTGCATCACCGACAATGCTGGGATTGCCGGAGATCACACCGACAGGCGTCTCGCCCATTAACGCAGGTCGGATCTTGTCGCCATCAAGTACGACACTGATGCCACGACGGTCTTGTGCGTTTTCGTTTCCGTCTGCCCACTCAAAGTATTCCGCGTAATCCGCGCCGCCACCAGTCCAAGATCCGTCTGCAAAAGCGTTGCCATCACCCCGTAGTTCGTACTCTCTATCTCCAAAGGCGCCGCTATATGCTTCAAGCATCTTGAAAGCTGAGCTAGCGGCACGGGTGATATTTACTGTCAATGCGCCTTCAGCGTAAGACGCATTTGTTGCCCCTATTATGAGAACCCTAGAGGGACCGCTTGATCTCAGCTCGTGATAACCGTCTGTTGCGCTTTGATAGGATCCATCATTGGCAGCTTTGAAGAATCCACCGGCCGTAAACAGCATACGCTGAGTGCCTTGGCTGGTATACGCGGTAGCATTTGCTGACGGCTGATAAAAGCCATCGGCTGTATAGGCAAAGCCTAGGCTGGGATTTGCGAGAGACCCAGCGCTTGCTTTTGTGCTGCCATTTAGATTAAAGGTAGTGCCGGATCCAGAGTCCAGCATTACAGCAAACGGGTTTGCGTAGTTCGCATTGCCAGAGACATTTGTTGCAAGTACGTTTGCGCCTATGTCGACAATGTAATTAAAGCCCGGTTCAAATGTAGCCGCAGCGAATCTGTTGTGATCGCACGACCGCGTACCATAACGCAACTTGATCGCCGTTATTGTGCCGCCGCCGCCTCCGGCTGTGAAGATGTCGCCAATGGAAGAGGTGCTTTGGCCGTCTAAAAGATCTACTGCGGTCCAGCCGAGTGCGCCGCTGTTTGCTTGCCTTGTGTAAGAGCAACCGCTAGAGTGCAGCAGCTTAACTTTATCCAGCTTGTATCCGCCAAGGTGCGTATTGAACTCACATGCAGTAGCCATGACCTGCAGCAGTTTCAGGCCTGTTGTTGCGTTTGCCGTAACCGACCCTGATTGATTTATGACGTAATCAGAGGCAACGACAGTGCAGTTAAGAAGGTTGATCCCTTCGCTATAGGACTCTTGGTAGACGATAGCGTGCCCATTCTGCTGCAAGCAGTTAGTCAGCGTCATGTCTAGGCACCTGCCTACCAACTTCACCATGCAGCCCTTGCCTGCTACGGCAGGCTGCAATGTTCTGGCGAAGTAAAAGCAGTTGTAGATGCGAGGTTGCCAGGCTTCGATTAGTTCAAATACAGCCTCAAAGGTCTTCGATTCGCCTGTGGTACCTGACTGGTTCGTGACCGTAATATCTTCGGCCAGCAGGTTGCTGTATGGATTTGACGCAATAGGGGGAACAGTTAAGCGGATGAAACTAGGCGCTGCTCCGGCGTTTGAAAGCGGATTGACGGAAAGATTCTGAACCGTCAGCTTGCCAATCGCATTGGTGAGAGTGACATCAAAGACCCTGGCCGCCGCGGTCATGTTGATGACGCCCTGCTCGCCAGAACCACTTCCACCCTTCAGTGTCAAATTCCAGCAGCTAACGGTAATAGTTGACGAGACCTTAAACTTGCCGTCAAGAACGATGACGCCAAAGCCGTTCCTTTCATTGGCTATAAAATTAACTGCTGCCTGAATGGCAGCCGTATCATCGGCGTTACCATCCCCAACAGCGCCAAAGTCTTTAACGCTGACGACATCCCTTAACTTATCATCAACAGTCCGCTCGACCGCACCCGCGCCGCTCTGAATAAACTGCGAACCAGGACGCGTAACAAAATTCTGAGAGGCCACTGCGCCTTAAACCTTTTCCCTTAATTATAAACCAAACCAACAACGACTAACTATGCTATCTTACTAACACAAATAACAACTTCATGACCAAATACATCTGGGGTCCCGAGAACAAAACCATCATCCCCACGCCGCAACCCGCGTTCTTGATGAACGAGGACGACTCAGGCCTTTGCCAAATGTTCCGCGTGGGCATCCCCGAGCGCGAACTCATCGAATTCTGTAAACAGTTCGCCGACCTCACCAAGCGCTTTATCGACGGCGGAGCGCACATGGGTGCATACAGTATTCTGCTGTCCGACCTGTTCGAAAACGTCGATTCATTCGAAGCCCAACGCCGCACGTACTTCCAACTCTGCGGCAACATTTACATCAACGAAAAAACCAACATCACCCCTCACAACTTCGCCTTAACCAATCACTCAAACGCATACAGCGACACAACGCTGTACATCGTCAGCGACGACGGCGGCGGCTCCTCAGTCATCAAGCCCGACGAAGCCGAGATCAAATTAAAGGAAACCGTCGAAACCATACACATCGACAACTTCGAATGGTCCGACGTGGGCCTGATCAAACTAGACGTCGAAGGCGCCGAACTCGAAGCAATCCAAGGGGCACGCGAGACTTTGAAGCGCTGCGAGTTCCCGCCAATCTTATTTGAGTCCAACGGACCCGGCGCCCATAACCAAAAGCGCTTTGAGCTTTTTAAATATCTGATGAACGCGCTGCCCTATCAAGTCGGCAATATCAAAGGCTATGACAATATGTTTATTGCTGTTCAAGAGGAAGCTGAATAATTCCCACGCCGGACTCGCGCAGCATGTCGACCGACAGATCGAAATTCGATCGCCAGCGGTCCGGTATGGGCAGCTCAGGCACAACGATGCGCCGAACCCCAGCCTGAATCATCAGCGTGGTGCAGTTGCAGCAAGGCAAGAACGGCCACACGTAAACCGTAGCCCCGAATAAGTCGATACCAAACCGAGCAGCCTGCGCAACAATGTTCGCTTCTGCGTGCACAGTGCGCAGGTATTTTTCGTCCCGGTTATTCAGACGTCCTGGCAGATCCGCAATTCCACGGGGCAATCCGTTGTACCCCGTCGCTAAGACGCGTCGGTCTTTAACTGCGACAGCGCCAACCTTCGTCGAAGGGTCAAGGCTCCATTCGCTGATGTGTTTTGCCAGGTCCAGAAACCTTCGATCCCACTTTTCCGTCATGTGAAAGCGACACGATCTGCTTTGGGATCCTCGCAGGCATAGACGACGCCCGGAACCCACTCTTCCATTTTACCGTTATCCAGCTTGACGACATAACGCCATTGGGGTTTTCCGTCCCTTCTTAACGTCTTCTTATACCCCGTAACAACGCCTTTCTTGTTGGGCAAGGACATCCCCGCTGAGCACGTACGTTTGGCAATTCGTTCTCCCACGGCGAACCTCATGTTCGGTTGTTCAACTGCAGTCATACAGACTCCGTTATCTCTCAACATGTTTAACACGGCCGCCATGCGAGCGGGAGAATCCAGAATTTCGTCTTTGAAATCTTCATGCCAGAAGGCATAGAGTCCGAGCTCAAGCAGATTTGGATTGTGCTCGGGCATTGCGCTCCAGACGAGCCTTGTGGATCCGAAGCTTACACAAGCCCCGGTAGAAAAAACCAAAATGTTCGGCGCTCGTCACCTTTGTCCGCTTTCCGCAGAGCGGGCACTCGGCAACAAAAAACTGCGGGTTACGCGCCGAGTAGTCCCCATGGCGCTTACCGCAGTCCAGACATGCGTGCTTGGCCGTCTTGAGTTTATCCAGCTGTTCCTGGATAGCTTCCATCGAGGATGCCGCGCAAGTAATGAGCGGTAATATAGCAGTCTTCACTCAGCGCATCGGCTTGCGCGTCGCGATACAGCGCCTCAATCCACTCGGCTGTAGCCTCCATCACCACGCGGGCTTCCGACAAATATGCGTACCAATCATGCGACTCATGAGACTCAGCCAGTTGCAGGGCCACGTATTTAAGCAGAGGATGCGTTTCCATGTGATTTAGTTAATTAAATACCCAGGACGAGACTCGAACTCGTACGGCATAACGCCTCAGCATTTTAAGTGCTGTGTGTCTACCATTCCACCACCTGGGCGCTCTGCCAGATTAGCCCGAAATTTTCGGCCCGCAACAAACTTGTAACAATCAACCGACTGTCAGTTTCCCTTCCCTGATTGCCTTCTTTACAAAATACAACTCCTTTTCCCGCACCAAGTGCCAAGAACTTACATAGCATTTGTCGCCCCACACCGACTCGATTACAACTGAGTCTCCGTCGTTGTGTGGACTAGAACGTACATTTTCAGCTATTGCCACGTCAAAATCAAATTCACAGTTGTCTGCGTTTGTTTGTTCTGTCATACTGCTACTACCCAAGTTCTACCCCCATGCCGCACAGTTTAGACCCAAAGTACGCCATTCACAACGATTGGGTGCGCAATCTGGTCTCCGCGTGGGAACTCGCTGGATCGGAGCCTAAAGCACCAGAACTACACTTTAATCCACTCGACCGACGAATTATCGTCGAAATTGGAATTTATGAGGGAGCCTCGACCGTTTGGTTCTCCGACAACCTGTTGGAGCACCCCTACAGCAAGCTGATCAGTATCGACCCCTTCACCGGCTCACCAGAGCAGCGTAACGACCCCCAGCAGCATCCCACGCTGGACCGAATCGAATACACCGCCCGATCCAACGTGGCTAAGTCTGCGTGGCCCGGCAAGGTCTCGATCCACAAGGGCTGCTCCTGGGACCTCTACCCGGACCTCAAGGCCGAGTTCACTGACGGCATCGACATCCTCTACATCGACGGTGCGCACGACACAATCTCCGTTATGCGCGACATCATGCTGTACGTACCTCACGTCAAATCCGGCGGCGCTGTCCTGTTCGACGACTATGGACACCCCGACGTCAAAAACGCCGTTGATGCCTGTGTTACCGCCTGTGGCTTGACAAAAGGCGTATACTGCGGTTGGCAACTCTGGACTGTCAAACAATGACACTCCCGCTCTTTATCTACTTATCCATCGCCTATGTCCTAACCTGCTGTATTCTCCTCTGGATTGCCTCTAAAGTCCTTCCCTGAGCCCTAACAACACCATGTTCATAGATGAAGACTTCGACTCCGTGTATAAACAAAAACGGTACGAACGCCTCGAAAACTGCATCTTTGAATATATGGACGATGAACAGGGGTTCAGGGACTTAACCCTAGATCTAACCGCCATCCTGACCGAAGAAAAAGCGCACCTAGAACCACGCCTTAAATTCATCTCCGCAGCCTTAGACGCCGTTGAGAACTTTAAAAACACCAAAAACAAATGAACACACAACCCAAACACGAAGCCACCTTGACCCTGGAATTCGATTCAGACGAGACCTTCGACGGTCTACCTGAACACACAATCGAATTCCGCATCGACTTTGCGGACATGACCGTCCACGGTTGGTTCGCCTTGTTCGAAAAAATTCTGGGGGTTCAGGGTTTCTCCGAACTCAACATCATGCGGGGCGCCACTAACCTGGCGTTCCGCGAAGGACGTTCACTCGAAGACATGCGCAAGGTCGCTGAGGAATACGAACTTAAACTGGTCGAAGACCTAATCAAAGCAAATGACGAAACAGAAGACCCTGTTTGAGCTGATCCGGGACTCAGAGGATCTATACGGATCCCTCTGGCCTCAGAAGATCGGTAGGATCCTCGCTTTGATTGCGGGAGAAATTCCCACGTCGGGCGAGGATGAATACGGTGTGTACGAAAACACAGCAGAAGACACACGCTTGTGGCTTTTAGATGAAGCAAAAAAAGCAGAACACTTCTGGGACTTCAGTGAAAAACCGCCAACTGATTAACGTCACACTACCTCGCGACTACACCCGGTGTCACGACGACTCCTGCGAACAACGACATGAGTGTCTCCGCTGGTTAGATAAAGGCGGCGACTTTAACGTGTCAAATGCTGCAACTCTAAAAACTTCAGACCGCTATTGCCCTTACCTTCTGTCTTGTAAAAATTATGACTGAGGAACAACTTGATGCTTTACGTCATCTAATCAAACAAGAGATTGACGCTGCCCAGATTGACGGCACGGAACATGGTGCCTGGGGTTGGGCCGACAAAATGCTAGAAGAAGGATGGCAAGACTTCAAGGATAGTTTTAAATCCATTTAAGTACTACACACTTTTCTTTCTAATGACTAACAACATTTACCCACCCGATCACCTTCTTAGAAAGTGGGAAAGCCTAATCATTGACGAAGAACAAAACGTCGATGTTGTTTTGTACGAAGCTTTTCAGGCCGGTGCTGACCATGAGCTGGAGGCGTGCTGTGAGTGGCTCCGCAGTAGTTTGCCTGGTTACGACAAACACTACGCGGATTATCTCCACGCCGCCCGCCGCCCGCCGCCGAGCTTGAAGGAGCAGGCGCTTGCAGTGTTGGACGATGCCTCCAATCGGATTGATGCCGCTCACGAGAACATCATCCGCCGCGCTCTTGAATCCCTGCCATGACGTACCCCCTGGAAGACAAATCACAAATCAGCGACGGCTACCACACCTTTGCTGAACTGTACGAACACCGCCACGCACTATTTCTTGCTTTTGTAAGCACCCTGCCTGAATGCTTCGTGATGAGCCGATGCCATTCTGACGGCAACCTGTGTTTTGGTGGATACGAATGGTTCATCGTTATCGGGGAACTTCCGACGGGAGACCAAATCAGTTACCATCTTCCCGCAAGCCTGTGGGACACTGCTGCAAAAACCGGAATGCAGGTAGCAGAAAAAGCACTGGCGTGGAATGGCCACACATCTGAAGATGTTGTGAACAGCCTGCTTGCCTACGCAATCTTATAGTCCAACTCACTTCTATGCGTGTACACCTGTTTATTCAAAGCTTCATGCTGGGCTTTCTCTGTAGCCCATTGACCTGGATTGCTATTCACAGAATACTTGTAAAAGTCCAGTAATCTACTTAAGTAACACCATGACCGATTACAAACAACTGTGTGCTGAGCTGGTTGATGCCTACGCCTGGTGCGTTGATAACTACATGAGCGCCAACAGTGACAGTGATTCCCTTGTTCAACGCGCCCACGCCGCCCTGGCCGAGCCTGAGCCCCAACGCCACCGTATTTACAGCCCAGTGCAGATCGCGGAATGCGGCGGCCCATGTCAGCAAGGTCCCGAACATTGCGACTGTGGTGAGCTGTGGGTAACTGAGCCCAAGCCGGAGGCGCCGACGGATGAGGAACTGAGCGATCTTTGGTCTTGGTCTGCGGGCCAAGATCAAGGCCCTTGGCCTACGCAGCAGCACTGTTTCGCCCGCGCCGTCCTGGCCCGCTGGGGCAACCACCCGGGATCTCCAGAAAACGATGACTGACTACCGCAAGTTTTGCGTCCAGTTGATAGATGCACTGGAGCAGTATGAACCACTTGACCCCAATGACAGTGATTTAATCACTGGCATCCGCGCCTGTATCCAAGCTGAAACGCTACTTGAGGCGGTCGGCATGGAAAAAGAGCTGTGCAATCCTCTCAGGCTCAACGGCTACACCAGCGTTGAGCAGGTATTAGAGGCTGACCCAAAAGACCTTATGGAGTGCAAAGGGTTAGGGCCTGACCGCGTGGGGCGCATCCTTGCCGCTATCCGTAAGCACCAAAGGGAAAGTGCAATGGATGGCTTGCGCCAAGCCAGCGCCGAGTTGTCTGGCGCTGAACTACAAGACCATTTTGTTGGCGGCAACAAATTGGTGTCGCAGCCCACCTCAGTGAGCGAGCGGTTGCCAGGTGATCAACTGTGCTGGTGGTACGAGCCTGACGAAGACGACGGCTATGGAGGCATGTGGACCTTGCTTTGCATCCGTGGCGGCACAACTTGCTATAGCCACTGGCTGCCTGCCGACGCTTTGCCCCGGCCCTCTTAGTCCGATCAACTTATCTACCTATGACTGACATCCTGGACGACTCTTACGAAAGCGACCTCACCGAAGAGGAGCACGAACGGCTGATCTTGATGAGCGAGCACGCCATTGCCAAGCCACTTTCACCCGCTACACAAGTAGTGCTGGATGCTTTCCGCACAAGTCACACAGGGCAAGGCTGTCTTGCTGCCGCTCTGCGTGCTGCTGCGGATCAGGTGGTACCGATGGCACTGTGCATCTACAACGACGACTTTGTCTGCGTCCGCCACCAACTGCACGCTATTGCTGATGAACTCGAAGCCCAATGACTGAACTTTCACCCGCCGCCAAAGCGGTAATGGCTGCCGTCGTCAAAGTCTACCCAGCTTTTCCTGACGAAGTTGCAGCCGCCGCCATTAGAGCTGCCGCAGAACACTCGGTTCCTGACGACAGCGAAGGGTATTACGTGTACCTGCCTCATCTTCTAGCCATCGCTGACGAACTCGACGCACACGTTAAGCAAACCCTTTAACGTTTTTACGCAAAACCAACCCAACAAACACGTTTTTTGTTGGCCGAACTCATTTTTAAGCACACCCTTAACGCCCACGCGGTACCAAAATCCTCATGACCGACCTCGAACTCATCGATGCAGCGACCAAAGCTGGTCTGTGTTTTGCCGACTGCTGGGATCTGGCCGAGCTCTACAACATCCGGGCGGCAGAAGAAACCGAAAAATGGATTCAAGCTGCAGAAACAGTCGAAGAAAAAGAAGAAAAGCGCAGGATAGCAAATCACATGAGACTGCGAGCACAAGAAAAAATGAACAACTTGCGTGAGTTTGCAAGTTTAATCCTCGCCTACGAGCGCAATCGTCGTTAATTACCTAAAGATTTAAACTAAAGGAGAACCAAAAAATGATGCACAAACTGCGTCAGTTGCTATGGCAACTCGTAGAAGAGGTTGATAAAACACCGCCTCCTCTTGCTCTTGGCTGCCTAGCTGATCAATGCCGAGATTACCTCGAAGATCATCCCGAAGGCTCTCCCACAGAAACCGAGCTGAATGACCTGTGGGACGAAGTGTGGCAAAACCCAAATAGGTCAACCTACCTTCACGTGATATACGCCAGAGAAGTCCTTAAACGATGGGGAAATTAGTGACGTTAGTAAGTAAATTACAAATTAATCCTGAACTGTATCCTTTATGTCTTACAAATACCCAACTAAAGACTATCTTGGAGTTAATTGCCAATGAAGTCGAAGAACGTGGCGATAAACACCTGGACCTAGATCCAGGTGAAACATCAGATTGGTTACGCCAAGAAGCCGCATCTATCGACTAGAGCAATCCAACAGCGTTTTTCTGAGGTGCCGTCATCGACGACCGAACTCGCCAAAACTGGCTCAAAGTCAAAACGGCTCTAGAAACTGCCGGTAAGACTGAGTCACACTTTTACAAACGTGCAGTTGCTGTTTCAAAAGGGCAAGAAGACCCTGGATTCGAAAAATTTGCGACTCAGTTGTTCCAGTGACGCACTACACCAGCGCAAATAAATAGATTTGTCAGAAAGTAGCTGAGAAAAATGCCTGTGCGGACCCACGCAACGGCATCAGACTCTTTATCGCACTCCGAAGCCCTCTCTCCGAGGGCTTTAAACCACAAACGCCTCCAGCGA
>Ga0129333_10003079_pt1 | contig 15589 bp, 12 predicted proteins | sample CPB6_08_DNA_FD_94474 | JGI IMG/M metagenome (GOLD analysis project Ga0129333, IMG submission 94474) | Freshwater to marine salinity gradient microbial communities from Chesapeake Bay, USA - CPBay_Sum_0.6_0.8_DNA | ecosystem: Environmental > Aquatic > Marine > Coastal | place: USA: Chesapeake...
CACGAAGGCGTTCTTCGGCGGCTCATTCACGTCGCGGCTCCGACCGTCGTACTTCCCCTTCACCGAGCCGTCGGCCGAGTTCGACATCCAGCGCCCAGACGGCACGTGGATGGAGCTCGGTGGCTGCGGGATGGTGCACCCGAACGTGTTGCGCGCCGGTGGGATCGACCCCGAGGAGTGGTCCGGCTTCGCGTTCGGCTTCGGCATCGACCGCTTCGCGTTGGCCCGCCACGGGGTCGACGATCTCCGTGAGTTCTGGAGCGGGGACATCCGCTTCCTGTCGCAGTTCTGAGTCCCGGTCCGCGGTCGCGGGCCTCGTCGCAAGGCACCCTGCATGAAGGTTCTCCTGTCCTGGCTGCGTGAGTTCGCCCCCTTCGAGGGGTCGGTCGACGCGCTCGCGGACGAGCTGTCCTCCCTCGGCCTCGCGGTCGAGGAGATCGTCCCCATCGGCGCCGGGCTCGACGGCATCGTCGTCGCCCGGGTGCTGGCGTGTCGCCCCCACCCCGCTGCGGACCGCATCCAGCTCGTCGACGTCGACGCAGGTGACGGCGTCGCCCTGCAGGTGTGCTGCGGTGCGTTCAACATGGCGCCGGGTGATCTGGTGCCGCTCGCGACGATCGGGACGACGATGCCGAACGGGCTCGGCATCGAGCGTCGGAAGCTGCGCGGCGAATGGTCGAACGGGATGCTCTGCTCGTCCGCCGAGCTCGGTCTCGCTGGTGCGGAGGACGGCATCCGGATCCTCGACGCATCCCTCGTCCCGGGCACGGACCTGCGCTCGGCACTCGGGATCACCGAGGACGTCCTGTTCGACCTCGACGTGACCGGCAACCGTCCCGATGCGTTGTCGATCGCCGGTGTGGCGCGTGATCTCGCAGCCCGCCTCGGTGTGCCGTTCCGGCCGGCCGTCCCCACCGTCCCGGCGCCGACCGGTCGGCCGGTCGCCGACGTGGTGTCGCTCCGCAACGACGCGCCGGATCTCTGCGGTCGGTTCGCGGCGCGGGTGCTGCGTGGTGTGGTGGTCGGGCCGTCGCCGTCGTGGGTGGCCGATCGTCTCACCGCGTGCGGGATGCGCCCGGTGAACAACGTCGTCGACGCGTCGAACTACGTGATGCTCGAGCTCGGTCAGCCGTCGCACACCTTCGACCTCGACCGTGTCGCAGGTTCGGCGGTCGCCGTGCGCTGGGCCCGTGCCGGGGAGTCCCTCGTGACCCTCGACGGTGCGACCCGTGTCCTTGACGTCCGTGACGGCGTGGTCACCGACGGCTCGGACGAGGTGATCTCGCTCGCAGGTGTGATGGGCGGCGCGTCGACGGAGATCTCCGCTGCGACGACGAACGTCCTGCTCGAGATGGCGTGGTGGGATCCGATGACGGTGGCGCGCACCGCTCGTCGGCACGGTCTGCGGTCGGAGGCCTCGACTCGTTTCGAGCGTGGCGCCGATCCGGAGGTGATCGAAGCTGCGCTCGACCGGTTCGTCGAGGTGCTCGCAGCCTCCTCGCCCGTCGAGGTGGCCCCGGGCACCCTGGTGGTGGAGGGTTCCTTGCCCGCTGCGGCGACGGTCCGGCTGCGGACCGACCGTGTGAATGCGATCCTCGGCACCGCACTGACCCCGGCCGAGGTGCGCCGGTGCCTCGAGCCCATCGGCTTCGCGTGCACCCCTGTCGGTGTCGACCACGACGTGGACGTCCCGTCGTTCCGTCGGGTCGACTCCTCCACCGAGATCGACGTGATCGAGGAGGTCGCCCGTCAGTACGGCCTGAACCGGATCGCGCGCACCGTCCCGGTGCCGACCTCGCAGACCGGGTCGCTGACCGCGACGCAGGCGGAGCGCCGCGCGCTCCGGCGTGCCCTGGTCGGGTTCGGGCTCACCGAGGTGATGCCCGTCCCGTTCCTCGCCCCGGGGGATCTCGACCGGGCCGGGTTCGACACCGATGCCGTGGTGGTGACGAACCCGCTCGTCGCCGAGGAGTCGGTGATGCGCACGAGCCTGCGACCGGGGATCCTCAAGACGCTGGCCTACAACGCCTCGCACCGCAACGTCGGTCTCGAGGTCTTCGAGGTCGGGCACGTGTACCTGCCGACCGACCGGTTGGCGGAGCTCCCCGACGAGCGCGAGTTCCTCGCGGTGGCACGAGCCGGGAGAGACGCGACTGCGGCGGTCGAGGCCTGGCAGGCGGTCGTCGACACGCTCGGTCTCGACGACGTCCGGTTGGTGAACGCCGTCGTTGCGGGCCTGCATCCGTCGCGGGCGGCGGAGGTGTCGGTCGGCGGCGTCGTCGTGGGTGTGCTCGGTGAGGTGGATCCCGACGTGCTCGGGGCGTTCGGTGTGCCGGAGCGTGTCGCCTGGCTCGACGTCGATCTCACGACGCTCGCCGGTCTGCCGCACGGAACGCGGACGTACCGGCGGGTGAGTCGGTTCCCGTCGAGCGACGTCGACCTCGCGTTCGAGGTCGGCGACGCGGTACCGGCGTCGGCGGTGGGGGATGCCTTGCGTGCGGCCGGCGGGGACCTGCTGGTCGATCTCCGCCTCTTCGACGTCTACCGCGGCGACCGGGTCCCGGCAGGTACGCGCAGCCTGGCGTTCCGTCTGCGCCTGCAGGCGCCCGACCGGACGCTGACCGACGTCGAGGCCGCCGAGGTCCGTGGTCGGTGCATCGAGGCGGTCACCGCAGTGGGCGGCCGTCTCCGGGGTTGATCATCGGCTCGGGCCGGGTTGCGGCCTGAAGCGCCAGATGTAGGCGTCGTCGCCGAGGTCGGCGCGTCCGACGACGTCGAGGCGCAGCCCGTCGAGTTGCGCGAGTCCCTCCCAGAGCCCGTTCCAGCCCTCGAAGGTCTCGGCAGGCACGATCAACCCGTCGAGGGCCCGACACGTCGGTGCGGTCACGTAGGTCCCGTCCGTGGTGTCGGTCCGGACGGCGTCGTCGTCCTGGGCCCGGAGGAGTTCGACGAGCAGATCGGGTGCGTCGAGGTGGACGCCGAGGATCTCGTCGAGCGTCGGTCGGTACTGCATGGCGACCTGACGTCCGGCGAGGCGGAGGGCGTGGGCCCCTTCCAGCGGTCCGAGGACGGCGGCGACCTCACCGAGGAGCGAACGCGTGTAGGCGAGCGCGTAGTTGCGCTCGACCTTGGCGAGGCGGACGGGGTCCCAGCTCGGCAACGGCAACGGCTCGGGGTCACGCAGGGGCCGTTCGCCGGGGCGGAACCGCAGCCGCTCGTGGGGCTCGAGCGGTCGGTCCTCCTCGACGTAGTAGCCCTCGAGGCCGGGTTGGCCGTCGACGGTCTGCATCGTGCAGACGAAGCCGAGGCGTGGGTTTCCGAGGGTCGGGCCGTTGTGTGCGTGCCAGCCACGGAGCATCGCGCGGCTGACATCGGTGGGGATCCCGGCGACGGCGGTGCCGTCGAAGATCCAGCGCGGCGGGAGGTACCGGACCCACGACTTGCGGTCGGTCTCGGGGATCCACACGACCCGGACGCCACCGAGTGCGTTCGAGAGCACGTGGTACTGCGCACACGCGACGGCGTGGGGGAGTCCGGTGAGGCCGAGTTTGGCGAGTCCCGGGAGGAACGCCTCGAGGTGCTGGCGCCGGAAGGTCGCCTCGCAGACTGCAGCGGCGCGTGCCTCGCCGTGCCGCTGCACGAGGCCGAGGAGGCAGCCGGTGAGGTAGCGGTGGTGGAGTTCTCCGACGGCCCGCCATGCCCGGCTCGTCCGGTCCTCGGTGGTCATCTGCGAACCCTATGGCAGCCGTCACCGCTCCGCTCTTGCATGACTATGCAGGACGACGTATTGTTTTCCGTCGTGCACAGCGTCGCCGTCATCGGTGCGTCCGGCTACACCGGCGCCGAACTCCTCCGCCTCCTCCTCGGGCACCGGGCCTTCGAGCTCGTCCTCGCCACGGGTGACAGCCAGGCCGGGGTCCCCATCGCGGAGCTCTACCCGAGCCTTGCGGCCGGCTACGGCGACCGCCGCTTCGACGAGGTCGACGTCGCAGCCGCAGCAGCGGCCGACCTGGTCTTCCTCGGTCTTCCCCATGGTGCGTCGCAGCGGCTCGTGCCCGAGCTGCGCGCGGCCGGCGCGCGTCGGATCGTCGACCTTGCCGCCGACTTCAGGCTCCGCGACGCCTCGCTGTATCCGACCTGGTACGGCGAGGAGCACCACGTCCCCGAGTTGCTCGGCTCCTTCGTCTACGGCCTGCCGGAGCTGTTCCGCGACGAGATCGCCGGGGCCGACCTCGTCGCCGCCCCCGGCTGCTACGTCACGACGGCGGTCCTCGCGCTCGCACCGCTCGTGCGCGCCGGCCTCGTCGAGGCGACGGGGATCGTCGTCGACGCCGCATCCGGCGTCTCGGGTGCCGGTCGGCCGCCCAAGGCGAACACGACGTTCTGCACGGTGGACGAGGACTTCACCGCGTACGGCCTCCTCCACCATCGCCACACACCGGAGATCGAGCAGGCGCTCGGCGGTGGTGCGCAGGTGCTGTTCACGCCGCACCTCGCCCCGATGAACCGCGGCATCCTCGCCACCTGTTACGCCCGGCCGGTTGCGGGGACGACACCCTCGACGGCGTCGGTGCTCGAGCACTGCCGGGCGTTCTACGACGGTGAGCCGTTCGTCGTCGTCGACGAACGGTCGCCCTCGACCAAGGCGACCCTCGGCTCGAACAGCGTCCACCTCACGTACCGGGTCGACGAGCGCACGGGCTGGATCGTCGCCATCGGCGCGCTCGACAACCTCACGAAGGGCGCGTCGGGTCAGGCCGTGCAGGCGGCGAACGTCATGTGCGGGCTCGAGGAGACGACCGGCCTGCCGATCGTGGGGGTGTACCCGTGACCGTCCGAGACCGTTCCGTCGACGCCGACCTCGCTGCGCACGTGCTCGCCGAGGCGCTGCCGTACATCCAGCGGTTCCGTGGTCGGGTCGTCGTGGTGAAGTACGGCGGCAACGCCATGGGTCCCGACAGCGAGCGTTTCTTCGCGCAGGACGTCGCACTCATGCACAGCGTCGGCCTGAAGCCGGTGGTGGTGCACGGCGGTGGGCCGCAGATCACCGAGATGATGGACCGACTCGGCAAGGAGACCGCCTTCGTCGACGGCCTGCGGGTCACCGACGCCGAGTCCCTCGAGATCACCCGCATGGTCCTCGTCGGGAAGGTCAACCGTGAGCTGGTCGGCTCGATCAACCGTCACGGCCCCCTCGCCGTCGGCGTGAGCGGCGAGGACGCGTCCCTCATCGTGGCGACGCCCCGTGATTCGGCGCTCGGCTTCGTGGGCGACGTCGCCCGCGTGAACCCGGTCCTGCTGCACCGCCTGCTCGCCGAGGACCTCGTCCCGGTGATCGCCACGATCGGGGTCGACGAGGACGGGCAGGCGTACAACATCAACGCCGACACGGTCGCCGGTGCCGTCGCCGTGGCGCTCGGGGCGGAGAAGCTCGTGTTCCTCACCGACATCGAGGGGTTGCGGCGTGACGTCGCCGACCCGTCGAGCCTCGTCTCGGTCTGCACGGCGTCGGAGCTCCGCGGACTCGTGGCCGACGGGAGCGTGTCGTCCGGGATGATCCCGAAGACGGACGCGGCGCTCGCGGCGGTCGACGGCGGTGTGTCCTCGGCGCATCTCGTGGACGGGCGTCGACCCCATGTCCTGCTGCTCGAACTGTTCACCGACGAGGGGATCGGCACGATGATCACCCCGGATCCGGAGGAGCTCCCATGACCATCGACCACCGCACCGACATGGGCGCACCGGACGATCTCGTCCGTTGTCCGATCATGCCGAACTTCGGTCCGCCACGGGTGATGTTCGTCCGGGGCAGCGGCACCCGTCTGTGGGACCGGGACGGCAAGGAGTACCTCGACTTCCTCGGAGGTCTCGCCGTCGTCGCGCTCGGCCACGCACATCCCGAGGTCGCCGACGCCATCGCCCGGCAGGCGTCGACCCTCCTGCACGTGTCGTCGATCTTCGCGACGGAGCACGCCTGGCACGTCGCCCGGACGATCGACCGGCTGATCGCCGGTGGTTCCGGCAGCGCCGAGGGCCAGGTCTTCTTCTGCAACTCGGGTGCGGAGGCGAACGAGGCGGCGATCAAGCTCGCGCGGAAGTGGGCGGGCCACGGCCGGTTCGGGGTGGTCACCACCTACGGCAGCTTCCACGGGCGCACGCTCGCGACGCTCGCGGCGACCGGGCAGCCGGCGAAGCACGAGCCGTTCGCGCCGATGCCCGAAGGCTTCCGGCACGTCGCCCTGAACGACGTCGACGCGCTCGAGGCGGCGATCGACGGAACGACTGCGGCGATCCTGCTCGAACCGATCCAGGGTGAGGGCGGGGTGAACCCTGCATCCGCCGAGTTCCTGGCGGCGGCCCGGCGTCTGGCCGACGAGCACGGCCTGCTCCTGATGCTCGACGAGGTGCAGACGGGGCTCGGGCGGACGGGCCGCTGGTTCGGATTCCAGCACCACGACGTACGCCCCGATGTCGTCTGTCTTGCGAAGGCGCTCGGGAACGGCATGCCGATCGGCGCGCTCTGGGCACGTGCCGACGTGGCGGCCGCCTTCAAGCCCGGTGACCACGGCTCGACCTATTCGGGGCAGCCGCTCGCGACCGCGGTGGCGCGGACCGTGCTCGAGGTCATGGAACGCGACGGTCTCGCCGAGCGTGCCGACCGGATGGGTGCGGTGCTGCGGTCCGCCCTCGAGGCGCTGCCGGGTGTGCAGTCGGTGCGCGGCGCGGGGCTGATCCTGGCTGCGGAGCTCGGTGACGGTACCGACGCGAAGGCCGTCGCCGACGCCTGCCTCGATGCCGGCCTCGTCGTCAACGCGATCACGGCGACGGCGCTGCGTCTGACGCCGCCGCTCACCGTCTCGGACGTCGAGCTCGCCGAGGGTGTGCGGATCCTCGACATGGTGCTGCGGGCGCAGGCGGTGTCGTGATGCGCCACCTTCTCGACGTGGACGATCTCTCCTCGTCGGAACTGGTCCGTGCGCTCGATCTGGCCGAGGTCACCGATCCCCCCGCCGTGTTGCGCGGCGCGTCGATGGCGTTGTTGTTCGAGAAGCCGTCGTTGCGGACCCGTCACTCGATGGAACGAGCGGTCTGCCAGCTCGGCGGACAGCCCGTGACGAGTCAGGACGCCGAGGTCGGCCTCGGCCGGCGTGAGTCGGTGTCCGACGTCACGCGCACGCTCGCCTGCTACCACGCGGCGGTCGGCGCGCGGGTCTTCCACCACGAGATGGTCGAGGGCATGGCCGCCGTGCAGGCGCTGCCGGTGCTGAACCTGCTCTCCGACCGGGCGCATCCGATGCAGGCGCTCGCCGATCTGCTCACGCTGCGCCAGGTGTGGGGTGGCTTCGACGGGCGGGCCGTGGCGTTCGTCGGCGACGCCAACAACGTGTGCCGGTCGTTCGTGACGGGTGCGGCAATGCTCGGTCTCGAGACGCGGGTCGCAAGTCCGACGGGCTACGGCCTGTCCGAGGACGACCTGCGGCGTCTCGGTGCCCTCGGCCGCGCGCCGATGGTCACCGATGACCCGGTCGCAGCGGTCGACGGCGCGGACGCCGTGTACACCGACACCTGGATCTCGATGGGTCAGGAGGCCGAGACGGAGGCCCGGCGGGTGACGTTCGCGCCCTACCGGGTCGACGCCGCACTCATGGCCCGGGCGAGGCCCGGCGCAGGGTTCCTCCACTGCCTCCCCGCGCACCGCGGCGAGGAGGTCACGGACGACGTGCTCGACGCGCCGACGTCGCTCGTGTGGCGGCAGGCGGAGAACAGGATGCATGCCGCTCGCGGCGTGCTCGCGCTGCTGCTCGGGGAGGCGGCCGGATGAGCCTGTCGAAGGCGCAACGCCAGCACCGGATCGCGAAGCTGATCGAGGCGAGGGCGGTCACGAGCCAGGCGCAGCTCGTCGAGCTGCTCGCCGAGGCGGGCATCGTCGCCACCCAGGCGACCGTCTCCCGTGATCTCGAGGAGCTCGGCGCGGTGAAGGTCCGGGTGCGGGGTGGCGACGCTGCGTACGCGATCCCCGAGCAGCCGGTCGAGCCTCGCGGCCACACCGACCACCTCCGCCGGGTGATGGGGGAGTGGGTCGTGGACGTCGAGTCCTCCCACAACCTGGTGCTCCTGCGGACGCCGCCTGGCTCGGCGCACGTCGTGGCGTCCGCGCTCGACCGGACAGGACTCAGCGGGATGATCGGCACGGTGGCGGGGGACGACACCCTGCTCGTCGTGGCTGCGGAGACGACATCGGGGAGCGCGCTCGCTGCGCAGCTCCGGGAACTCGCGGGCCTCGACGCCCGCTCGGAAGGGACGGGATCGTGACCGAACGGGAGCAGGGAGCGGGGGAGACACCAACCGGTGCAGCCCCCCTGTGGCACGGGCGGTTCGGGGAGGCGCCGGCCGATGAGCTCTGGGCGTTCACCATCAGCCTGCCCTTCGACAAGCGTCTCGCGCTCGACGACCTGACCGGGTCCCGGGCGCACGTGCGCGGTCTCGAACGCGCCGGTCTGCTGACGCCGGCGGAGTCCGCCGCCATCCTCGACGCGCTCGACCAGGTCGAGTCCGAGCTCACCACGGGGACGTTCGTCTTCGCCCCGACGGACGAGGACGTGCACACCGCCGTCGAACGTCGTGTAACTGAGCTCGCCGGTCCGCCCGGGGCGAAGCTCCACACCGGACGCAGTCGCAACGACCAGGTCGCCACCGACCTGCGGATGTACACCAAGCGTGAGCTGCTCGACATCGCACTCCGGGTGACGAGCCTGCAGCAGGTCCTGCTCGACCGGGCGCGCGAGGCGGGGGAGACCTACCTCCCGGGGTACACGCACCTCCAGCGTGCGCAGCCGGTGCTGCTCGCCCACCACCTGCTCGCCCACGGCTGGGCGCTCTCGCGGGACGTCGAGCGTCTGCTCGACGCCCGCCGGCGCACGGACGTGTCGCCGCTCGGTGCGGGGGCGCTCGCGGGTTCGTCGCTTCCGCTCGACCCGGCGTTCACCGCCCGCGAGCTCGGGTTCGCCCGGGTCTTCGAGAACTCCCTCGACGCGGTGTCCGACCGCGACTTCGTGGCGGAGTCGCTCTTCTGCCTAAGCCTGCTCGGTGTGCACCTGTCCCGGATCGCCGAGGAGGTCGTGATCTGGGCGTCGGAGGAGGTCGCGTTCCTGCGGCTCGACGACCGGTACTCGACGGGTTCGTCGATGATGCCGCAGAAGAAGAACCCCGACATCGCGGAGCTCACGCGCGGCAAGGCGGCTCGTCTGATCGGTCATCTGACCGGCTTGCTGGCGATGCTGAAGGGCTTGCCGCTGTCGTACAACCGGGATCTGCAGGAGGACAAGGAGCCGTTCTTCGACGCCGTCGACCAGGTGCGCCTGACGCTCTCGGCGATGCGTGGCCTGCTCGCCACCGTCCGGTTCGACCGTCGCCGGATGGAGTCGGCGGCTGATTCCCCCTACCTGGCGGCGACCGATCTCGCCGAGTGGTTGGTCGGGCGCGGCACCCCGTTCCGTGATGCGCACGCGCTCGTCGGGTCGCTCGTGCGGGACTCGCTCGAGCGGAACATCGCGCTGCCCGAACTCGTCGCCGCGCACCCCGCGCTCGGCGAGGAGGCGGCGGGGCTGTGTGCTCCGGGTGTCGCCGTCACGCGGCGCACGACGCGCGGTGCCGGTGGGCCGGTGGAGGTCGCGAAGCAGCTCCAGAAGTTCCAGCAGCAGCTCGAGGCCCAGGCAGGCAGGCTCCGCGAGTCGTGAGCGGGTACCGACTGCTCGAGGCGTCGGATCCCGAACTCCGCACCGGGGTCGGTGTCGACGTCGCACGCGCCCAGCTCGAGGAATCGGTGGTCGTCGACCCGGCGGCGGTGGCCTTCCGTGCACAGGTCCTGGCGGCGTGCGACACGATCGAGCACGTCCTCGACCGGACTGCGCGTCCCGGCCATCTGACGGCGTCCGCGCTCGTCGTCGACGCGTCGGCCGGTCGCACGCTCGTCCTGCTTCACCGCAAGCTCGGTCGCTGGCTCCAGCCGGGCGGGCACGTCGACGGGGACGGCAATCTCGCCGCGGCGGCGCTGCGCGAGGCCACCGAGGAGACCGGCATCGCCGGACTCCGGGTCGTGGTGCCGGCGGTCGACGTGGACGTGCACCGTGTCGAGCCGCCGGGTGAGTCGGCGCACGACCACCTCGACGTCCGGTTCGTCGTGGTGGCGCCACCTGAGGCACGGTTCGAGGGCAACCACGAGTCGCTCGGTCTCCGGTGGGTGACCGAGTCCGATCTCGGCGAGCTCGGTGCCGACGTCGGGCTGCTGCGCCTGGCGCGGGTGGGTTTCGACGTCGCGTCCGCGCTCCTGCGCTGAGCGGGGTGTCGCTCAGCCGACGTCGCCGGGCGTGCGGCAGGACGGCATGTCGTTCACGTCGGCCATGGCGTCCATCGTGCGTGTGTAGTTCTTGCCGTTGCGCGCCGTGAGTGTGAAGCGTGCCGAGGCGTCGCTCCGCAGCGCGTCGGCATAGCGGCGCCGGTCGGCGACGTAGCGGTCCCAGTCCCCGAGCCAGGCCTCGACGAGGGCCTGGTCGGCTGCACCGTCGACGGGGATCGTGCGGAGTTCGGTGACGAGCGCCGCCACGACGTCGGTGGCCTCGTCCAGCGTCCCCGCCCGCTCGACCGCCGAGCGTGCCGTCATGGCGCGCGGGAGTTCGTCGATCGCTGCGCGTGCGGCTGCGCAGCGGGGCTCGGCGGCAGCGGCGAACGACGGTGTGGCGAGGGTGTCGGGCGGGGTCCGCTCGGCGAGGCCGGACAGGGCGTACCCCCACAGCCCGAACGAACCGACGACGATCACGGCGACGGCGATCCCGCTCGGCCGCTTCCACCAACGCCGTGCGGCGAGTTCCTGCATCGGGTGCATCCGGGTGTCCTCAGGGTGTGCTCGACGTCGTGGTCGACGACGTGGGTCGAGTCGTCGTGGTCGATCGCGTGGTCGTGGTCGGTCGTGTCGTGGTCGTCGGTCTGACGGTCGTCGCCGTCGGCAGCGTGGTGGTCGTCTGGATCACGGGGGCGACCTTGACGCTCGGTGGGACGAAGGACTCGGCCGGGAGCGGCGCGGTGGCGACGCCCATGAAGGCCCCCCAGATCTGCGCCGGGTACGAGCCGCCGCTCACGTAGATCGGCGTCTTCGGGGGCACCATGGCGATCTGGGCCTCGGGGTAGCCCACCCAGACCGCAGCGGTGAGGTTCGGCGTGTAGCCGACGAACCACGCGTCGCGGTAGCTCTCGGCCGTGCCGGTCTTCCCGGCAGCGGGGCGCCCGATGCGCGCGGCGGTACCGGTACCGCAGCAGATGACGTCCTGGAGGACCGAGTTCATCTGATCGGCGACCGACTCGGTGAGCACCCGTTCCTGGACGTTCGGCGCCTCGAAGATCACGTTGCCGGTCGAGTCGGTGATCTTGGTGACGAGAACCGGGTCGGTGCGCACACCTCGGTTCGCGAACGTCGAATACGCCGTCGCCATGTCGATGCCGTTCACGTTCTCGGTGCCGAGCACGGCGGCGTAGACGGGCTGGAGAGGGGAGCGGATGCCGAGTCGGGCGGCCATCGCGACGGCGTCCTCGGGACCGACGTCGCGCATCAGTTGGGCGTACACCGTGTTGTACGAGCTGATCGTCGCCTGCACGAGGTTCGTCGCGTCGCCGCCGCTGCCGCCGTAGTTCCGCACGATCCAGTTCGGTTGGCCGGGGATGGGGATCTGCAGTTCCGGCGGCGCCGGGTACACCTTGCCGAGCGGCACGCCTTCTTCGAGCGCTGCGGCGAGGATGATCGGCTTGAACGACGATCCCGACTGGCGACCCTCACCGACGGCGAGGTTGAACTTCGCGAACGGCGACGTGCCGAAGTAGTCGCGACCGCCGACCATGGCCCGCACGTGACCGGTGCGTGGATCCATGGCGAGGATCGACGCCTCGGGCAGGCCCTGCCCGTCAGGCAGCACCGACGCGATCGCCGCCTCGCCGGCGGCCTGCATGCCGAGGTCGAGCGTCGTGTGGATCCTGAGGCCACCGCCGAAGAGGAGGCGCTTCCGTTCCTCGTCGGTCGCGCCGAAGCGCTCGTCCGCGAGGATGAACTTCTTCACCTCTTCGACGAAGTGCCCGGCCGGATAACGCTCGACGGGTTCCGGCGCCTTCTTCCCGAGAACGATCGGCGTCGCGGTCGCCCGGGCGTGTTCCGCCTCGTCGATCGCGCCGGTCTCGAGCATCGCGTCGAGGACGACGTTGCGTCGTGCGAGGGCCAGCTCCGGTTCGTTGAAGGGGTCGGTGACCGATGGGAGCTGGATGAGGCCGGCGAGGACTGCGGACTCCTCGACCGTCAGGTTCCCGACGGACTTGGCGAAGTAGGTCTGCGCCGCCGCCTCGACGCCGTAGGCGCCCTGCCCGAAGTAGATCGTGTTCAGGTAGAGCTCGAGGATGAGTTCCTTCGACGTCGTGCGCTCGAGCTGCCAGGCGAGCGCGATCTCACGGAGCTTGCGGTTCACGGTCTGCTCGGGTCCGAGCAACGCGTTCTTCACGTACTGCTGGGTGATCGTCGAGCCGCCCTGGGCGATCCCACCCTCGGCGGCGTTCGCCCCGGCCGCCCGCATGATGCCCTGGGGGTCGACACCGTTGTGCTCGAAGAACCGCCGGTCCTCGATGGCGATCGTCGCGTCGACGAGCGACTTCGGGATGGCGCTGTAGGGGACGAGGTCGCGGTTCACCTCGGCTCGCAGCGTCGTGATGAGCGTGCCGTCGGCCGCGAAGACGCGCGACGACTCGAACACGGCGGGCAAGACCACCCCGACCTCACGCACGCGGTACGCGCACCCCGACAGGACCGACCCGACGAGGGCGGCGGCGACCACGAAGGCGACCGGACGGCGACGCACGGCTCCATTCTCGCCGATCGCAGCGGTGAATCGGTGTCCGCACCACTTGGTGCGCGCGTCGCCCACAGGGCAGATTCTTGGGGTGACGACCGTGGACCCGACGCTCTTCGACGATCTCGAGGCCCGCGGTCTCGTCGCGGACACGACCGATCGAGCGGCGCTGCGGGAACGGCTCGCAGCCGGGCCGATGGTGCTGTACTGCGGCTTCGACCCCACGGCCGACTCGCTGCACGTCGGGAACCTGATCGGTCTGGTGACGTTGCGTCGCTTCCAGCTCGCCGGCCACCGTCCGATCGCCCTCGCCGGCGGTGCGACGGGGATGATCGGGGACCCGAGCGGACGCAGCGAGGAGCGCAACCTGCTCGACGACGACCGACTGGCCCGCAACCTCGAGGGCATCGTGCCGCAGTTGCGGCAGTTCCTCGACTTCGAACCCGGTCCGGCACAGGCCCGCCTCGTCGACAACCGTTCGTGGACCGTCGCGATGAGTGCGATCGACTTCCTGCGCGACGTCGGGAAGTACGTCACCGTGAACCAGATGCTCGGCAAGGAATCGGTGCGTGCCCGCATCGCCGGGACGACGGGGATCTCCTACACGGAGTTCAGCTACATGCTCCTGCAGGCGAACGACTTCGCCGAGTTGTTCGAACTCGAGGGCTGCGAGCTCCAGGTCGGCGGATCCGATCAGTGGGGGAACATCTCCCTCGGCGTCGAGCTCGTGCGGAAGCGGCACGGCGCTGCCGTGCACGGCCTCACCTGGCCGCTGCTCACCCGTGCGGACGGCACGAAGTACGGCAAGTCGGCATCCGGCGAACAGCTCTGGCTCGGCGCCCACCGACTGAGCCCGTACCGGTTCTATCAGGGGTGGATGCACGTCGAGGACGCCGACGTGCGGCGGCTCCTCCTGCAGCTCACCCTGCTCTCGGTGCCCGAGATCGACGAGGTCGTCGCCGAGCACCTCGCCGATCCCGGCCGTCGCGTCGGTCAGCGGCGCGTGGCCCGCGAGGTCACCGGCCTCGTGCACGGCGGCGCCGTTGCAGCGACGGCGGCTGCGGCATCCGACGTCCTCTTCGGAGGCGACGTGACGACCGCCGATGCGGCGACCTTCGACATGCTCGCCGCCGAGGTCCCGCTCGCAGCGGTGACCCGGTCCGACCTCGCCGCGGGTGTCGATCCGGTGACGATCTTCGCGACCACGGGCGCTGCCGCATCGAAGGGTGAGGCACGGCGGCTGCTCGAGCAGCGTGGCTGGACCGTGAACGGTCGGCGGATCGAGCCGGGCGACCAGCTCGGCCCGGACGACCTGCTCCACGATCGATGGCTGCTCGTCCGGCGCGGGCGCTCGGCGTATACACTCGTCGAGGCCCGCTGAAGTTTCTCGGCCCCGGGGTTGACACAGCCCCACCGAGTCGGTAGGTTGGTCACTCGCCCCGGTAAGCCGGTGGCAGGGCAGCACTGCAGGCGGCAACGCCACGAGCATCTGCCCACTGAGGATCTCGACCCACGGTCGGGCGTTCCTTGAAAACGGAAGAGAGGACGAAAACGGCTAGTGCGGGGAGGCCGCGGCACTTCGGTGCTGTGGACCAACCCAAGTCGATTCCGAGCTCGTCATGGACTTCGGTCTGTGACGTTGAAAGAGTCCAATCGTGCTTCGGCACGAGGAAGACAGCTCTTCATTGATCGAGCGTGCGACGGTTCTGCCGGCGTACGCGAAGATCTCGACGGAGAGTTTGATCCTGGCTCAGGACGAACGCTGGCGGCGTGCTTAACACATGCAAGTCGAGCGAGGTCCAACCGGTGGCAACACCGGGGAAGACCTAGCGGCGAACGGGTGAGTAACACGTGAGGAACCTGCCCCAGACTCTGGGATAACTCGGGGAAACCCGAGCTAATACCGGATACCTTCGGTTGGCCACATGGTCGACCGAAGAAAGAATTTCGGTTTGGGAGGGCCTCGCGGCCTATCAGCTTGTTGGCGGGGTAACGGCCCACCAAGGCAACGACGGGTAGCTGGTCTGAGAGGACGATCAGCCACACTGGGACTGAGACACGGCCCAGACTCCTACGGGAGGCAGCAGTGGGGAATTTTGCGCAATGGGCGAAAGCCTGACGCAGCAACGCCGCGTGCGGGAAGAAGGCCTTCGGGTTGTAAACCGCTTTCGGCAGGAACGAAATTGACGGTACCTGCAGAAGAAGCCCCGGCCAACTACGTGCCAGCAGCCGCGGTAATACGTAGGGGGCGAGCGTTGTCCGGATTTATTGGGCGTAAAGAGCTCGTAGGCGGTTCGGTAAGTCAGATGTGAAAACTCCAGGCTCAACTTGGAGACGCCATCTGATACTGCCGTGACTAGAGTCCGGTAGGGGAGCACGGAATTCCTGGTGTAGCGGTGAAATGCGCAGATATCAGGAGGAACACCAGCGGCGAAGGCGGTGCTCTGGGCCGGAACTGACGCTGAGGAGCGAAAGCGTGGGGAGCGAACAGGATTAGATACCCTGGTAGTCCACGCCGTAAACGTTGGGCACTAGGTGTGGGGACTTATCAACGGTCTCCATGCCGTCGCTAACGCATTAAGTGCCCCGCCTGGGGAGTACGGCCGCAAGGCTAAAACTCAAAGGAATTGACGGGGGCCCGCACAAGCGGCGGAGCATGTTGCTTAATTCGAGGCAACGCGAAGAACCTTACCTGGGTTTGACATGTA
>Ga0129333_10003080_pt1 | contig 15588 bp, 15 predicted proteins | sample CPB6_08_DNA_FD_94474 | JGI IMG/M metagenome (GOLD analysis project Ga0129333, IMG submission 94474) | Freshwater to marine salinity gradient microbial communities from Chesapeake Bay, USA - CPBay_Sum_0.6_0.8_DNA | ecosystem: Environmental > Aquatic > Marine > Coastal | place: USA: Chesapeake...
AAGGCCATGGTTCATTATTCGTATTTTAAGGTAATTTCAGCACTGCGGGGTACTGACTGACAGGTAAGTACATACCCTTCAGCAATTTCTGCATCGCTCAAACCTTCGCGCTCCAACATGTGCATTTTACCCACCGTCACTTTGGCCCTACAAGTGGTGCAAACACCCACTGTACAACTATAGGGTGGATCAATGCCCTGTTTCATGGCAGCATTCAAAATGGTTGTATTTTGATCGCAAGTGATGGTGTGTGTTTTGCCGTAAACAGTCAATGTCACTTCAGAAACCCCATTAAAATCTGTGCTCTGTGATGGTTTTTCATCCGCGGCACTCTTGCTGGTAGGCGCTGCAAAATACTCTGTATTCACACGATCTCCTGAAATACCCAAATTCCGCAAACCGTCTTTGATCACCTCCATCATTGGACCCGGTCCGCAAATGAAATATTGGTATTGATCAAACGAACCGCCAATTTTGGACTTCACGATGGATTGCACCTTGTCTACATTCAGCATTCCCTTTAAACCAAAATAGGTGAGTGGTGCTGTGTCATAGTTGTGATGAACCTTGAAACGACCATTGCTCGCCTTTTCCATGTCGGACAGGGTTTGTTTAAAAATCACCGAATCTGGATTTCTGTTGGCATACACCAAAGTCACCTTGCTGTTGGGCTCATCGGCCAAAACGGCTTTGGCAATACCCAGAACAGGCGTGATACCACTACCCCCACCAAATAGCACATAGTGTGCAGCACGGGAGGCATCGGGCACAACGGTAAACTTACCCATTGGCGGCATCACCGACATCACATCGCCTTCCTTGATTTCTGCGTTCAAATAATTACTCATTTTACCGCCATCGACCCTTTTCACGGTTACAGCAGGCATTGCATCAACACCGGAATAAGTGCACAATGAGTATGAACGACGAACTTTCTCACCCCCCATCTCAACTTCAAAAGTCAAATACTGTCCTGCTGTATACGTAAAAGTATCTTTCAGGTTTTCAGGAATTTCGAAGTACAAAGTGGTGGCATCCGCGGTTTCACGAACCAATTTCTTCACGGTTAAGGGGAAAAATCCTTCTGTCATATCAAGTGCAAATTTAACGCTGTTGCGCCTACATGAACACAATTAATCTGAATTGGTTCAGCATTTCACCGAAAATCACATCAAACGCTGATAAGCGCGCCACCAACGGTCTGGCATTTCATCGGCACACACTTGCTCATAATCTCGGTACGAACACCCAATGAAAAACGTGCGTGCATCATACGGGTGTGGAATTTCCATCCACCAACGATTGCTCTTCCTGCTCTTGTAGAATACAATTTCATGTCCCGTAGAACTCAGCCGGTTCCGGTAAATCAAAAAATCGGTTGAATCATGGGTGGGATGATCGTGGTAGCGACTGGTGAAACCATCCACAAAATACCATACCATTTGCGACAATAAATCCACAGTGGCTTCATCCTGCGCGTCGGGTTTTAATCCATAGAAAAAGGCCGACGATAACTGATTGGAAATCCCGGCATATCGCGAAATTCTGGCTGCTTCCTCTGCATACAGTCCATTGGGCGATCCCAAAATCGTGGATGGAGCATCACAGCGGCGAATCGCATTCAAATCAAATTGCAGCATGTGCGCGCTGCGCAAAATAGGCTCTGTTTCCTCAATCGCATCCCGAACCTCTCCCAAACGATGGTTTTCAAAATACATCTTCTCCAGCAATGCTGCTGTGCTCTCGGAAATATAGTAGGCTTGCGTACCCAAAAAATCAATGTTGAACAAATTTGAAGGCTTCTCCACCAAAATCGAACGCAAAGGCGTTCCCTCTTCCATGTCAATACCTGGCGTTACCTGAACAATTTCAACGGGTGTTTCATGCTGTCGGTAGGCTTTGTAATGACCATACATCAGTCCTGAACCGCCACCAACCACAACCACGTGTATCCCCATTCCCAGCAATTCACCCATGGCTTCACTCAGCGCAAACTGTCGCTGTGTTTCATCTTCGGTCTCTACCAAATTTCCCAAATCGGCCATCACCAAATCGCCAAATCGCCATTGCAATCGATAAAAGGATTTGCGGAAAGCATCGGCCTCCGGACCATTGCCAATCAAAGCCAGCTTGGTTTTCTTCAATTTGGGGAAAGATTTCCCATGAACCAACAGCTTACCACCAACCGTTTCTTTGCGATCGCGGTGTGGGGCCCAAACCGACTCATCAATGGAAGTAAAAAATGCGTCCAACATGCAACACGAAATTCAAACAAGCTGGCTCGTCTGACAAATCAATGAATCCACATGACTATAATAGTGGAATCGCAAAATGCCACCGCCTAACGGCGGCGGGATTTAGGGCACCAAAGAAGTTTCTACCCAATCATAAGAACCCAATGCGCCAACCGCATCATTGCTCCAATTGGAGAATAACAGTACGGGTTCCGCGAATGGATTGTCTGAAATTTGCAAATCGCGCAGGTATCGCTCCTTGTAACCCTCATCCATTACCCAAAAAGTACCAACAACTTCTCTCAATGTCAATGGATCTGTGGCATTATTGCTACCACCTCCACCAAAGCCACCCATGAAAATGCGGTCATTGAACAAATAGCGCAGCGTATCACTGGTTTTTCCCTCGGCGATGCCTTCGTTGCTAAAAAACAATTCCGTACCATAAAAATCACCCAATCCATCTTCCAAGACCAATTCAAATTTGGGCGCGTAGTAGAATCCATTCAGTGTGGTGCCCGACTTCAACTCCAAACCCACATTGACCTCTTGTCCACCCCAATCATTGGTTGCCAACTTTCCGATGCGATACTCACCAATTTTCAAATCGGTCTCCTTCAAAGCCGGTGGAACCTTGGTCTTTGACCAATGAACCGTTCCGTCTTTCAAGATTACATCCACCCGATACTCATGCCCGTTCACGATGGGCAATGCAAACGCCCGAATGCGGTACAACATAATGGAAGAATCAAAAGGCAACAACACCGATTTGTTGGCTGTTAAATCTGTGACAGTCACCCTCGCATCACCAATTCTTGGAATTTCACTGGTTTGCTTACCGAAATACGGCATCGTATGACCCAACTCAACCGTAATGTTTTGGTCTTTGGGCGACAAATAACAGGTAATGGCAGTTCGTTTGTTGTAGGTTGGTAAATCAACCTCCGCGTCTTGATCGTAACAACCTGTGGTTGCCACCAACAGCAACCCCAATATCCAATGGAAAAAATACTTTTTCATGTGCTTGATTAACGAAATTTAAAGGTCCAACTCAAAGAAGGAATCATGGGAAACAAAGTAGCCTTTTTCAAGGTTCTCACTGTGCCCGCATCATTCAATTGTCCGTAGTAAAAGAAGGGATTGAATCGATTGTATGCATTGTAAAAACTCAATTCCCAAGTTTGAATACCCTTGATTTTTCCTTCCTAAACTGTAAACCCACATCCAAACGGTGATATGCCTCCATTCTGAAACTGTTGCGCTTGCCATAATCAATCAACTCATTGTTGAAAAACCCACTCGCCGCATCCCAAACCTCAGGAAAAGAACCCATGTAATGGCCGGATCCACGCAAATACCCCTGTGGCATGGTGATCGCATTGCCCGTGCCATAAACCCAAGTGGCCGAAGCCGTAAACATCTTATTCAAACGATAAATACAGACGATTGAAGCATCGTGTCTGCGATCGTACTTCGCATAGTATTTCATCCCTTGGTTCACTGCATCAAATTGCAGTTGTGTCCAACTCAACGTATACCCAATCCAGCCACTTAACTTACCCACCTGTTTTTGCAAGAACACCTCTGCGCCATAGCTCCAGCCCAATCCGCTGGTGACTTGACTCTCCCACGCTTTATCATTGGTGGGAACGCCTGGGTTAAAAAAGTCATCGCCCAACAAAAACGATGCCCCCTCTTTGTAAGTGATCACATTGGTCATGGTCTTGTAATACCCCTCCACACTCAACGAATAACCCTTGTTAAAATCCTTGGCAATACCGGCGGCCAATTGCTGACTCTGCATGGGCTTCACATTCGCCGTCGCAGGAACCCACAAATCCGTCGGCAAACCAATGCCCGTGCTACTCAACAAGTGAATGTATTGATTCATCAACGCATAACTGCCCTTCAATGCCAAATCCTTGCGGATGTTGTAAGCCAAACTCATCCTTGGCTCAGGATTGATAAGCTGTTTGCCATCCACCACATAGTGACTCACCCGCATCCCTGGATAAAAATTCCAAGCGCCCTCCCGCCACTGATCCTCCACATACACCCCACTTTCGTAGGTATTGATCACTTTGATTTTGCGGTTAAAATTGAAATTCGAACCCACCTTCAATACGATGGCACTGGGACTAAACTGATGGTTAATCGTTGAAAAACCCGCCCTCACCATGTGCTTCGGATTTGGGCGATAATCTACATCGTATTTCACACCGTAATCATTGATGGTGCTGGAATAACCCAACTCGAACTGACTGGTGTCATTCTCCTTTTGCAAAATATTGATGCTCAAATCATAATGGCTGTATATCAAAGCGGCATTGGCAAATGTGCGGGGATTGAACTGATGGTTCCAACGACCCGTCAAAGTGCTGTTGCCCCAACCAAAATTGGTCTTGAACTGGGATTGATTCTGTTTGTCGTTCAGGTAAAACTTATCGCGACCGAAATAGCCCGACACATACAATTTGTCTTTGTTAGATAAAATGTAATTGGCCTTGGCATTCATGTCGTAGAAGTAATATCCCGCATTGGCACCGTTGGTACTGGCCATGATCAACGGCTGCACCAAGGCATCCAGATAAGTCCGTCTGCCAGATACCATGAAGGAACTTTTGCCTTTGACGATGGGCCCTTCGAAAACGGCCCGAGAACTGATTATCCCAATACCCACCTCACCGGCGAATTTTTTGTTGTTTCCCTCCTTCATGTTCATGTCGATCACACTCGACAAACGTCCGCCATACCGCGATGGGAATCCACCTTTGACCAATTCCACACTCCGCAAGGCATCGCCATTGAACAGCGAAAAGAAGCCAAACAAATGACTGGCATTATACACAATGGCCTCATCCAATACAATCAAATTCTGATCGGGTCCACCACCGCGAACATAGATGCCCGATTGTCCTTCACCCCCCTTTTGCACCCCTGGCATCAACTGAATCACCTTCATCACATCTTTTTCACCCAACAAAGCCGGAATGTCCTTGATTTGCTGCACAGGAATATCAATTCTGCTCATATCGGCCCGATCGGCAATCGTGGTCTTTTTTGCACGAATTTCCACCGCTCCCATCGACTCCACCGTTTGCGTAGCCGCCAATTCTATGTTCACAGCCGTGTCCGATTTGGCAGACCAATACAAACTATCGGTATCAAAGCCCGGAAAACGGAAGTACACCCATTGTGCCTGTCCTTTTGCCAATGTGATTGAAAAGAAACCATAGCTGTTCGATAAAGTTCGACTGTTGTTTGGCGCAGCTGCAACCACCACATTGCCCAACATTTCACCGCTGCTCTTTTCGCGGAGATAGCCGCTAATACTCGCCTTTTGTGGAGGGGTTTGGGCTTGAAGCACCGTGGTAAACAAACCAATCACCAAACACCCGATTCTACACAAATGATACTGGAATCGACAATTCATAAAGTTACAAATTTAGGGAAGCGCAAGAGCATTGACGCTGATAATCGCCGACAGTTCGACGAAATAACCGATTAAATGGCCACCGGTGCTTTGATACCGGGGTGCGGATCGTAGCCTTCCAGCGTGAAGTCCTCGAAAGTAAAATCGAACAAATCCTTCACCTCAGGGTTCAATTTCATGGTTGGATAGGGCCTTGGTTCTCGTGACAATTGCAGTTGAACCTGCTCCATGTGATTGCTGTAAATGTGGGCATCACCGAAAGTGTGAACAAAATCGCCCGGCTGTAAACCGCATACTTGGGCCATCATCAAGGTAAGCAAAGCATAACTGGCGATGTTGAACGGAACTCCCAAAAACAAATCGGCACTGCGCTGGTACAATTGACAGCTCAACTTTCCATTGGCCACGTAAAACTGAAACATCGTGTGGCAAGGCATCAACGCCATTTGCTTAATTTCACCCACATTCCATGCATTCACCAAAATCCGACGGCTGTCGGGACTGTTTTTAATGAGCGACAAAGCCTCCGAAATTTGGTCAATCACGCTGCCGTCTTTTGCTTCCCAAGAACGCCATTGTTTGCCGTAAACAGGACCCAAATTACCTTCCGCATCGGCCCACTCATCCCAAATGCTCACCCCGTGTTCTTTGAGGTAGGCAATGTTGGTTTCACCCTTTAAAAACCAAAGAAGTTCGTAGATGATACTCTTTAAATGTACCTTTTTTGTGGTGATTAACGGAAATCCTTGCTGCAAATCAAAACGCAATTGTCCGCCAAAAACACTCACTGTACCCGTTCCGGTACGATCCGATTTGTGATCGCCGTGGGCCAAAACATGCCGCAAAAAATCTTCGTATACAAATGCTGAACTCATGGGTTGATAAGGGGTTGCACAAAATTAACCGATTCACCCGGTTATGTTCACCGCGTGCAAGAATATTCTCCAAAAACATTTCAACAACTCGCCCGAATTGCATCGCCCAAAGACCTTACAAGCGTTAAATTGACACTTATTGCTTGGTTTGGTGTCCAAAATCCCCGAAAAACTCCACAAGAATTGATAAAATCAGCAGGCAAAATACCTTGTAGAAGTAAAAAACGCGTAAGTTTGCAAGTCAATACGATTATGGCAGAAGTTGTTAGATTACCCAAGATGAGCGACACCATGACAGAAGGTGTCATCGTTAAGTGGAACTACAAAGTAGGTGATTCCGTAAAAAGCGGAGACATTTTGGCTGAGGTTGAAACCGACAAAGCCACGATGGACATGGAAGTATACGCCAAAGGTACCATCCTTCACTTGGCTTTGAACGAGGGCGATGCTACGCCAGTCGATAGCATCATTGCCGTTGTGGGTAACCCCGGTGAGGATTTCCAATCCCTGTTGGGCTCAGCGCCTGCAGCACCTGCTCCAGCGGCAGTAACTGCACCCGTTGAAACATCTGCACCCGCCCCAGCAGCAGCCGCAACACCCGTTGTAGCACCCGCCGAACCTGCTCCGGTGGCTTCCAACAATACAGACGAGCGCTTAAAAGCCAGTCCTTTGGCCAAGAAATTGGCCGAAGAAAAAGGCATTGATATTCATCAAATTCAAGGAAGTGGTGAAAATGGTAGAATTGTCAAAAAAGACATCGAAACTTTCACCCCATCTGCAACTGCAAAAACTGCAACCGTTTCAGCAGCACCCACCGGGGCTGAGAGCTTCCACGAGGTGAATGTATCACAGATGCGCAAAACCATCGCCGCGCGCCTTGGTGAAAGCAAATTCTCTGCACCCCACTTCTATCTTACATTGGAAATCAATATGGACAAAGCCACACAAGCCCGCGAGCAAATGAATACCGTGAGCGATGTGAAAATTTCCATGAACGATTTGGTGATCAAAGCCGCTGCCGCTGCGTTGCGTAAAAATCCCAATATCAACTCAAGTTGGTTGGGCACAAAAATCCGCTACAACCACCATATCCACATTGGCGTGGCCATGGCTGTAGAAGATGGATTGTTGGTACCGGTCGTTCGCTTTGCCGACAACAAATCGTTGAGCCAAATCAGCAGTGAAGTGAAGGAATACGGCAAAAAGGCCAAAGAAAAGAAGTTGCAACCCCAAGATTGGACAGGCAATACCTTTACGATTAGCAACTTGGGCATGTTCGGCATTGATGAATTCACTGCCATCATCAACCCACCCGATGCCTGCATATTGGCGGTAGGAACCGTGAAAGACACAGTGGGTGTAGTTAACGGCGAAATAAAACCGGTGAAAACCATGAAGGTGACCCTGAGCTGTGACCACCGCGTTGTGGATGGTGCCATGGGAGCCCAGTTCCTCAAAACACTCAAAGAATTCTTAGAAGAGCCCTATCGATTGTTGGTATAACAAAATCAAAGGGCTGCAATCGCAGCCCTTTTTTATGCGATGAAAATTAAATTCAACCACATACAAGACCTCTCCGATGCGAGGTACGCCGCCGCTGCCATGTCGGAATGGATCGGCTTTCGCGTTGGCGAAATACCCCTGGCCAGCGTGCAAGAAATCATTGGCTGGTGCGCCGGACCCAAGGTTACCCTGGAGATCTACAACAAGGACCTCAAAGAAACCGCCATCAGCTGGTGCGATATCCTTCCTGTAGAAGCCATTGAGTGCAAAGCAGAAGATTTGGCATTTTGGCAAGAGGCACTGCCAAACCCCAGCTATGAATGGATCGCCGCTGACACGCAGTATGCTACCGTACACAGTCAACCCCCCATCACCATCACCTTGGTGGACCCAAAAATTACATCGCCACAAGCCATCAAAGAACTCCAACCCGAAGCGATCTCACTGAATTGTGAAAAAGAAACTGTGGTGGGCATGAAAAATTACGACCTTTGGAATGATCTCCTTGAAACCCTAGACATTTGGTAACCATGAAATACAACTTCCCCTTTGCCATGATTGGCTGCATCGCCATGGGCTTTGCTGCTTGCTCCAACAACCCAGAAGGAGCTTTTAATGAATCTGAAAAACACACACAGGATTCCTTGGACTCTTTGAGTAACGAAGCCCTGTTTCAAGATCTCTACCAAGATTCAACAACTGTCGACACAACCACAGCCAAACCCGGTGATGTAACCACAGAAACCCTGCCCGCTACATCCCCAGACAACACCCCTTTGCAACCCCAACATCGATGAGAATTGCTGTTGTTGGTGCCACAGGATTGGTGGGCACAAAAATGCTTCAGGTGCTTGCCGAACGCAATTTTCCCATCACCGAATTGCTCCCCACTGCATCGGAGAGAAGTGTGGGCAAAATCATCCATTTTCAAGGCAAAGAATATCCCATCATCTCCCTGCAACAAGCGGTAGACGCCAAACCCCACATCGCCATCTTCAGCGCGGGTGGGAGCGTGAGCACAGAATGGGCACCCAAATTTGCGGCGAACAATACCTTCGTGATCGACAATTCCAGTGCGTGGCGCATGGATCCATCCGTACCGTTGGTGGTGCCTGAAGTCAACCCAGACGCCATTCAACCCCATCACAGAATCATCGCCAACCCCAACTGCTCTACCATCCAAATGGTGGTGGCACTCAAACCCCTGCACAATGCCTATCAACTGCTGCGCGTGGTGGTGAGTACTTACCAAAGCGTTACCGGAACTGGCCAAAAAGGGGTTACCCAACTGCTCAATGAACGCGCCAATATCAATGGCGACACCGTTTACCCCCATCCCATCGATTTGAATGCTCTGCCACACATCGATGTGTTCATGGACAATGGCTACACCAAAGAAGAATGGAAAATGATGGTGGAAACACGCAAAATCATGGACCTTCCCAAACTGAATATCACGGCAACCACCGTGCGTATTCCTGCCATGGGCGGACATTCGGAGAGCGTCAATGCATCCTTCGCACATCCCTTCGATTTGGAAGAAGTGAAAGTCCAACTGAGCCAAGCGCCCGGGATTACCTTGCAAGACAATCCCGCTGAAAATCTCTATCCCATGCCCATCACTTGCCACGACAAAGACGATGTGTTTGTGGGTAGAATCCGACGGGATGACAGCGCACCCAATACCCTCAACATGTGGGTGGTATCAGACAATCTGCGAAAGGGGGCTGCCACAAATGCCATTCAAATTGCCGAATTGTTGCTACAGAAAAACTGGGCACAGGAACAATTTGCCCATTGAGTTGTTAGTCGTATCATGCTGGCCAACGATACACACGATACCACTGAAGAATCGACCCAAGACAACAGGCCGCTGGTGTTGAAAGACGCCCTATTTCAAGGCGAAGCGCACAGTGCGCCCTATGCCCTGAGTGTTAGTTCGCCCAAAATCGAACCCATCGACAAGCGAATGCTGGTGGCCAATGCCCATGAAAGCATGCAGCACCAGGCCGAACAGCAAATTTCGATGTTGAAAAAACAGGCCGAACTGCTCATGAAACAAGCCAAAGCCATCGAAGAACGCCTGGCCCTCTCGCACGCCATTTACAAAGCCGATATCAATTTTGAGCCCGTGATCCACGGTATCTATCACGTTTACCAAAAAGACGATGGCACCCAAGTGCTCAGCATGGTTGCGCCCTACGAATGGGGTAAAAATGCGCCGTACACCTTCTTGAATACTGTGCGATTGCTGGCTGATCGCACCTGGGAAATCCTTGCCTAAGACAGGATTGAACGCGCCACCACTTAATGCTGCTCTGAACGCCACTGATCAACGGCCTTGCGCACCGATCCGGCCGATAACAAAAGCGATTTAGCCTCTGCTTCAGTCAAACCCGTTTCGTCCATCACCATGGTTGTACCCCTGGCAATCAACTTGTGGTTGGTTAACTGCATGTCGATCATTTTGTTGTCCTTCACATGCCCCAACCGAATCATCACACTCGTGGTGATCATATTCAACACCATCTTCGTTGCAGTACCCGCTTTCATCCGGGTGCTTCCTGTAACAAATTCGGGTCCGGTTTCAACTTCTACACACACATCACAAACTGAACGCATCTGGCTTTCCTTGTTGCAAACCACACCGCCGGTGGCGATGCCCAGAGATTGACACTTTCTCAACGCCCCAATGACATATGGTGTGCGGCCGGAAGCTGCGATGCCAATCACCACATCTTTGGTGTTGATACCGTAGGATTCCAAATCGCGGAAGCCTTGTTCTTCGTCGTCCTCAGCAAATTCCACCGCTTTGCGGATGGCCCCATCGCCTCCGGCGATGATGCCTATCACTTTATCAAACGGAACGCCGTAGGTAGGCGGACATTCACTGGCGTCCACAATCCCTAACCGACCGCTGGTTCCCGCACCCATGTAAAACAACCGGCCGCCATTCTGCAAGCGCGAAAAAACCAATTCACACAACGCCGCGATGTGGCTCGCTTCGCTCGCCACCCGCGCATGCAACAAAGCATCCTCCTGATTGATGCCCTGCACCAACGACAAAAAATCCAACGACTCTAAATTCCGGTGATGTGAACTCGATTCAGTCTGCATTACGCAAAAGTATCCTTTTGGTAGCGACTCCCCAAAAACGATAGCCACTCATTGTATACCGACTCCGGCATCACACGCGGAAACTTCGCCTGTCCGCCCAACTTCCCCCGATGATCCATGAAATCCAAAAAATCCGACTCCGGCAACCAAAACAATTCCATCCGCTTCAACACATGCTGTCGCTCCGTGGCATAATCATCGTTGAGTTCCACCAACGCCTCATCCAAAATGCGCTGCGCCTGCGCCGCATCCGGCTTCGATACCCCATCGGGGAATGCCAAAAACCACCGATGACCCATCTCACCCGCCTCATGCTTCAAACCCCTGACCGTAAATTCGGGTATCGGAAAACCCAACGACTGACCCAATACCTTGGTGGCGCGGTTCATGTTCTCCACCGACAAATGCTCACCACACAAACTCAAGTATTGCTTGGTTCTACCCGTGATTTTGATCTCACACGCATCTACATCGGTGAACTGAATCACATCGCCAATCAAATATCGCCAAGCACCGGCACAAGTAGTAATCAATATCGCATAGCTCACCCCAGCCTCAACTTGATCAATGTCCAACGCCACTGCACCCGGCAGAATATCGCCCGAATCGCTGAAATTTTGCTGATTAAATGGCACAAACTCAAAGTACATTTTGTTGCGAAAAACCAATCCCATCCCCTCACTGCTCAATTTGGTTTGGTTGGCAATGAAGCCCTCGCTGGCCAGATAGGTTTCGAAATAGTAAATGGGCCGACCCAACATCGCATCAATCTGGTCCTTGTATGGCGTCAATGATACAGCACCCCAAGTGTACACACTCAAGTGCGGCCAAATTTCATGGATGTGCTTCAAATTGTATCGCGCAATGATTCGCTCAAACAACATTTTCACCCAAGCCGGTCCGCCAGCCACCATCGCTACATCCCATTTTGGCGCCTCATTCACCATGATTTCCAACTTCTGATGCCAGTCTTTCTGTTTTTTGATTTCCTCTGTGGGCTTGGCAAAACGCTCTATCCAATAGGGCAAATTCAAGGTGGTAATGCCACTCAAATCCCCAGAATATTTCTGTCCGTCAAAATTCAAATCCGTACTTCCACCAATCATCAAGTAGTCTTTGGTGAAAAAGTCCTTGGGCACATCGGTCTTGGCGATGGCAAACAACTGCCTCCGACTCGCCCTGGCAATCGATTTCAATTGATCTTGGGTCACCGGAATGTACTTGCTTGCCCCTTGGGTGGTTCCCGAGCTCAGCGCAAAATATTTCGTGCTGCCCGGCCAGGTTACATTGTCTTCCCCACTGTATTCCCTCTGCCACCAACCATGCATGCCTTCGTAATCGGTGATGGGTACATTTTTTTTGAATTGGGCGATGGTGTCTTCTGCTATCAAGAGCGATTCAAACTGATGCAACTTGCCAAATTGGGTATCGCGGGCGTGGAACAACATTTTCTTCAACGTTCTGTCCTGCCACTTTTTGGCACGAGCCCGTTTCAAAATCAACACATCGGTCACGTTCTTCGCTCGCTCAAACAGGGGAACTAAAAAACTTCTGGGTGATGCCATCTCCTTATTTCGAACTCCAATGTTACAAAAATTACGCCACGCTTACGCCACGACAAAATAATTGTTGACCTTTGTAAGCACGATGGCAGATGGATTGATGAATGAAATTAGGGACAAATGGCTGCGTGTGGTGGCCTTTGTGGAAGAGAATTTTGAGAAAAAACCAGATCTCAATGCCATTTTGTTCTTGATTGGCATCCGTGAATTGGGGGAGCTGCGCGACAAACCCTTCACCAAAGAAGAGAAGGTGCACCTGATGCACATCGCCACCTGCAAAATATTGAGTTACAGCGGATATTATGAGCATGTGGGATTCGACAAAAACGGTTGGCCCGCTTGGGAGAATAAAACCCCGCTACCCAACTTGGGATACCTTGAACAAGAAAGCCTCATGCGTCAGCACATTGTTGAATATTTTGAAAGTGAAGAAATCATCCAATTCCAATAATCAAACCCAAAGCGTAATATTGAAATCATGTTGAAGAAGAATCGAATCAACCTAGGCTTAGGCTTCGTCCTTACCACCGCGATGATTGCCCTTTTTGCTTGCAATTCATCAACCGAAAATGCGTCGGCCCCAGACTCAACCCAGGCCAAAAACAATGCAACCGCCAGCGAGGATTACAGCGATAGTACAGCCCCTGACAATTGGACGCGGGTATCGATCAAAACCACGGTGGGCGATATGGTTTTGGCTCTCAATCCCGAACAGAAGAAGCACAGCGAAAACTTCATCAAACTCGTCAATCAAGGTTTCTATAATGGTGTTTTGTTTCACCGCGTGATCAAAGATTTCATGGTGCAAAGTGGCGACCCAAAATCCAAAGGCGCTGCCCCCAATGTTCAATTGGGCGATGGCGGTCCGGGTTACACCGTCCCCAATGAAATCAAAAGCGAATACAGGCATTTCAGAGGCGCGCTCTCCGCTGCCCGTCAGAGCGACGAAATGAACCCCATGAAAAACAGCTCGGGTTCCCAATTTTTTATCGTTACAGGTACCCAAGTTGGAGAAGCCCAGTACAAACAAGCCCTCGAAACCATCGCTTTTGAAATTTTCCGCAAAGATCCCGCCAACGCCGAAACCGTGCGCAATGGGCAAATCATGAGTCAGAGCGGCAACATGGCTGGCCTGCGTGCCATTGAACTTCAGGTACAGGAAAGAATGAAACCCATCATCGACAAGTTGTATGCGGAAATACCCGAAATCGACAAAAAACGCTATGCAAATTGGGGCGGTGCACCCAACCTCGACAACAACTACACCGTTTTTGGAAAATTGGTGTCAGGCTACCACGTGCTATCAGCCATCGAATCACAACCCACCAACATGCAGGATCGTCCAACCAGAGACATTAGCATCATCGAGGCCAAGGTCTTGAAATAATTTGGACACTGAGGGAAAATTTCGTATATTTGCAAAACTTTTCCAATTAACCTTAGGAAGGGGACAAGCCAAAAGCAGTCCCCTTTTTTGTTGACTATGGCAAACGTAATACAGAAACTCACCGCCCTCATCGAACAGGAAGCACCCGCTTTCGGATTGTTCTTGGTGGCCCAAACTACGGGTCCTGCCAAGTTATTCCAGTTTTATGTAGACAGTGAAGAACCCCTATCCATGAAAACCTTGTCCGATTTCACCCGTCACATCTCCGAAAAGATCGACGAAGAAGATTCAGACTTGAGCGAAGAGGCCTTCACCTTTGAGATTTCATCGCCCGGCGCCGAACGCCCCTTGACCAACCGAAAACAGTACACCAAACACGTTGGTCGGTCGTTTGAGTTCCAACTTACCGACAAGCTACTTAGTGGCAAATTGTTGGAAATCAAGGAAGGCGATGTGTTCGTTATTACAGAAATCGTCAAGGAAAAAGGAAAAAAAGCCATCGAGGTAACCCACGAGGTTCCCTTTTCACTTATTCAATCTGCAACCATCATAATCAGCTTCAAATAATATGAAAGTCAAGGCAAAAGATCTCGGCATCAACCTTGTGGAGAGTTTCTCCGAATTTAAGGAGTTCAAAAACATCGATCGCGCTACCATGATGCGCGTACTTGAAGACGTTTTCCGCAACATTCTGAAAAAGAAATATGGAAACGATGCCAACTTCGACATCATCATCAACACCGAAACCGGTGACATCGAAATGTACCACCTCCGCCTCATCGTTGAGGAAGGTGAAGTGGAAGACCCAAACTTGCAAATCGCCCTTGCAGAGGCCCAAACATTGGAGCCAGATTACGCAGTAGGTGAAGATTGCATTCAACAGGTATTCCTCGATGACTTCGGTCGCCGCAGCATTTTGAACGCCCGCCAAGCCCTCATGAGTCGCATCATCGAGTTGGAAAAAGACGAGTTGTTCAAGAAATACAAAGACAAGCGCGGTGAAATCATCACCGGCGAAGTATACAATGTATGGAAACGTGAAATCATGGTTCTGGACGATGAAGGCAATGAGTTGTCGCTTCCGAAAGAGCATATGATTCCCCGCGATATGTACAAAAAAGGCGATACGCTTCGCGCAGTGATTCACGAAGTAGAGATGGACAAAGGATCTCCAAAGATTGTATTGTCACGTACCTCTCCTGAATTCTTGGAGCGATTGTTCGAATTGGAAGTTCCCGAAATCCTGGATGGTTTGATCACCATCAAAAAGGTTGTTCGCGAACCAGGCGAGCGTGCCAAAGTGGCTGTAGAAAGCTACGACGACCGCATCGATCCAGTAGGTGCCTGCGTAGGAGTGAAGGGTGCACGTATCCACGGCATCGTTCGTGAATTGCGCAACGAAAACATCGACGTAATCAATTACACCACCAACACCAACTTGTACATCCAACGTTCATTGCAACCAGCCACCATCTCT
>Ga0129333_10003081_pt1 | contig 15588 bp, 16 predicted proteins | sample CPB6_08_DNA_FD_94474 | JGI IMG/M metagenome (GOLD analysis project Ga0129333, IMG submission 94474) | Freshwater to marine salinity gradient microbial communities from Chesapeake Bay, USA - CPBay_Sum_0.6_0.8_DNA | ecosystem: Environmental > Aquatic > Marine > Coastal | place: USA: Chesapeake...
ATAAATAGACTTGTTATGATTTATTGTTACTGTATTTTTATATTTTTTAATTGTATCCTCAACCGCCGTTTTAATATCACGTACTTCTGGAGCAAACTTTTCCAAAACACTTGTATCCAGCCAATTGTTTGAACGATCACACATTAGAACCGCACGCTGTTCTTTAATACTAAAATTTTTCCAAGTAAAATTTGGATCAACGTGTTTTTGATACATTTCTAAAATTTCATTATGAGAAATTACACCTGGATTTGTTAAATTTACTGTCCCTGTAATACCTGCACTCATCATCCTTATAACAACTGGAAGGAGCTCATCTAGTACTGACATAGAATTTGGAATCGAGCATACTTTCGAGTATGAAAGTATCTTGGTAATAAAATTACGAGAATTTTCTTCAGCAATAATTGGCATTCGAATTCGCAAATTTAACGTCGAATCTTTTAGTTGATGCATTAAACGATCCGTAAAACCTTTCACTATTGAATACGATGAACCAAAAAAATTTGGAACATCATCTTCATCAAATTTATGTTCATCATTTGCTTCTCTACTTTCTGCCACTTTTTCCACATCTAAATAATTAAATATGCATCCAGTACCCAAATATGTATAGTGTATATTTCGTTCTTTACATGCCAGCGCCAAAGTAACCGGTGAAAATAAATTATCCCTAACATTTTCAACCAATTTTCCTGGTTTTTCTAAATAGTCAATTGTTGGATACACTTCATTGTTAATTACTCCGTGCGTTCTTCCAATAAATGAAACTACATGAGATGGTAAAATATCGTCAAGTTCTCGATATAATGATTCCACATCGTCAACACGAACAGTGCCTACAATGTAATTTATATTATTTTTTTTTAAAACTTCAATAAACTGATTTCCAATCCAACCCCGACCATACACTAATACTTTCATAAGTATAATTTTATTATTTATAAATAAAAATATATATTTATATTTATTTTATTTATATACTTTTAAACTCAAATTAGTTTAATATCATTTTAAAAATTATTATATTTTTTATAAATGAGTAATGTAATATTTAGTTTAAATTTTAAAAATAAAAATAAAAAACCAATACCATATCTTTGTGTTTTAACATTAATACGTTTAGACCTATTAAAACGTTTGATAGAAAGCATTGACTACCCTGTAAACAACGTTGTTATTCTTTTTCAAGGGGAAATTAAAAAAGATGAAATCAACTTTGTAAATACTTTTGTAAAAAAATTTATTTATATTTCATCAAGTATTAATATAGGAGTTTCACGCGGATGGAACTATTTTTTAAAAAACTTTCAATCAGAATATTGGTTAATATCAGGTGATGATTGTTATTTTGAACCATCTGCTTTAGAAAATATAGCAGAATACATGAGTTCTCCACATTCACACAAAAATGTATTATGCCAGTTAAAAATAAAAAATAAAAATAATATTACTTCAGCAGCTTTTCATACATTTGTAGTCACAAAGTTATTAATTAAAAATATTGGTATTTTTGATGAAAATATTTACCCCGCATACTATGAAGATTCTGACTTACTTCATCGAATTGAATTAACAAATCAGAAAATTGGAAATATAAGTAATGCATATATCAAGTCTGGAGACAATGAATATAAAGAAAGTTGTACTCTAAACTCTGTTTCTCCCATATATCGAGAGAAAATGATGCAATGTTTTAGAAGAAATGAAATTTATTATAAAATAAAATGGAATATTGGCAAATATAAAATTCACTATAAACATCCATTTAATAATCCAAATTTTAATCTTACAGACCATAATATACCTCACCCAAATTATGATACAAATCAAAAAATACTTTTAGGTCACACAAATCCTCCAGTATTTATACTTTTATAAGTTCTCATGAATAAAATTTTACATTATTTTTAAATCCAAAATTATGCTGGACCGCGCAAACTCGGATTTGGAATAGGTAGTTTATAAAAAATTGATAAAGGACTTACCATAATTCTAGCACCATTTTTTTTTATTGCCTCTAAATGAAATTTTCTATGTTCACAGTCATTTTCAAAATGGTTTAATATTTTAGAAGGAAGCATCTCCTTTGGAAATAATCGAAGGTCAATAAGTGAACTATAACTGCAGTTTAAAAACATTTGTGTTTTATAAACAGCAAATCCGTTGTATGCTGAATATACCGGTATTAAATCTTTCGAACTACGCGACTCATTCAATTTTCTTGCAAAGTCAACAACCATACTATTCTGAACTTCTTTTCTATTTTGCATATGAAAAAAACTATAAATATGTGGATTGAAAGATAGTGCCCAGTAGTCATAATAACCAGCTTGTCTATCAAAAGATATACTATCCCATTCATTCGAGCGCTCTAAAGCATCACGCAATGTATCAATGTTAATTTTTCCAACACACGCATATTCATTACTATCCATCATTATAAAATATTTATTGATTTTACCCTGTGTTTGCGCAATGCGAATGTAATTTAAAATTTGATTACGAGCATTTGCAATTCGCATAGTTCTATACTTATCCATAACTCTAGTATGACCAAAACTCATTCTGAGTTGTGTTTTTTTATTTGAAATAATCACTGTTTCTATTTTTGAAGATAAACTATTAGAACAGCTACTTTTAAACAATTCCAAGATAGAATATGACTTATCCGCCGACATGTCATAATACGCAACTACTGTAATTTTATCAAATAGTTTTGATTCATGAATTTTCATAATGTTTGACAATACGCTTGGTAAACCAGGTTCATTATTATAAACACAAAGTCCAATGACACAATTATTACTATTTGTATCCATTTTAATACTTTAATTTAAAAGCGTTTAGTTATAAATATAATTTAGGTTAATCTTAAAATCATTTTTATTATATTTATTTAAAAATGTTAAAAATTATTTATATATGATTATTATTATTATTTAAAATTATTAACAACACATATTTATAATGCAAAAAGAAATAACGGGACATTTAATGGGTGGGCTTGGAAACATCTTATTTATTGTCGCAACTTGTTTTGAATTATCTAAAAAGTATAAAGTTAAATTACGTTTTTACTGTAACCCAAATATTTGGAAAGACAGCAAACGAAAAATGATACAGTGTTACAAAATGTTTAAAAATTTCGAAATCGACTATGTAAATAATAGAAAGTGTGGAATAACTTTTCGAGAACCCTATTTTTTTTATCACTCTATTACTCTTGATAATCGAAATCATAATTGCATTTTTGGATACTTTCAGTCATATAAATATTTTGACACATATAAGTCTAACTTTATAAAAATGTTACACAATCCTTATAAAGACATAATCGATGATGATCTAACAAATTATTTACTAAAACAACTTGCACTTGCCAATAACGAGAGTAACGAGTTTGACCACCACCCATCAAAAAAAATCCAAGAACTTGAATTTGTATCGATACATGTTCGAAGAACTGACTACCTGACTCTTCCTGATATTCATTTGAATCTTGACATTGCATATTATGAGAAAGCAATATCTCATTTTTCACAAGAAAAAAGTATATTTTTAATTTTTTCAGATGATGTTGAATTTATTAAAAGCGAACCATTGTTTCAAAATCTTATCATGAAAAATATTATCACAAACCAAGATGATGAGTATTGTTTTTGGCTAATGTCAGCATGCCATCATAATATCATTGCAAATAGCAGTTACAGTTGGTGGGCATCGTATATAAACTCCAATCCAAATAAACTAGTCATATGCCCAAGCAAATGGTTTGGTCCAAAAGGTCCTGTGTATAAAATACACGACATTATACCTGAAACCAAAAATTATAAAACAATTTTTGTAAAAAATAGATCATGAAAAATACTTTAACCATAATTATAGTAACTACTTTGGTTAACTTAGCTTAGCTTTATGCATATTTCAAGAAGTTAAAATGAATAATATAAATTAATTTTAGCGCCAGCCGGCAACTCCAGTGTATTAACCGGATCATCTATATTTGGATCATATGTTGTGTCGTACTTACCACTTTTACAAGCATTATAATTAGATTTTAAAATATCGACTACAGGAATTAACTTGCTAACATTATGTTGACACATATTTTCTAGTGAACATAAAATAAAAGGTGTATTTTCTACACCTGGAGAACCTTTCGTACTATCTGTCATATAACTAACATAACTTGATATGGGTCGCCATTTTTCATATGTGTAAGGTCCATAATAAATACGTTCATTTGTTACAGAATTTCGCCTAGTTCTAGGAGCCCAAAAATATTTTATATTTTGATTATCTAATAAATCCCATATTAACTCGGCTCGTTTTTTAATGGTGACTTCGAATTTAACCTTACACAAAGAACATATGTTGAATCCTAACTTTTCACTTTCACTAGTACATCCACTAAAATATTTATAATGCAGTGCATTTTCATCTTCTTTTCCGCATAAACTACATAAATTTACATTTAATTTATCAAAATATTTTGGACACGGTAACACTCCATATTGATTCCAATCACTATATTCGTATGTTTCATGACGGTTAAGATACTGTGTAAGATGAGAATTCATTGAAACTGGTGTTATATCGTAATCATAGTCATCATCATTTGAACTATTTGAAAAAATAGAATTAGAACGCGTTCGAACAAGCATAACGGGTTCATAGTCAATATTTTGATTTGGATATGAAAAATTCATATTACTCATATTACTATTGTTTTTATCGTCTTTATTTTTATCACTTTTAGTAACAATATTTTTAACACCATCATTAATATAATTACCTGTTTTTGAAACATAGTAAACTACATTATCATAATATGCATTATTTGTTATACTCGTAACTACTTTATTGAAAAATCCAGATATCGTTTTGAAATAACAATACTTTAACCTCCTTTAATTATAATTATAAAATAATATTTATATCTATAATATTAATATTTATATCTATAATATAAATATTAATATTTTTTGACTACTATATTGTTTTTAATGGTTGTTTAACGTTTAGCTTTTCAGTATCATATCATACAACAAACGTGTGAACCCGACATGATGAGGGATTTGAACATGGCTTACCTTTATTTTTTCCATATCGTAAAATAACGCCACATTTTGAGGGTGATGATGAAACTGTTGGTAACAACGACGCAGTTATTGTAGTGTCAGTAGTCTCAGAAGGCGTACTAAGAGACAAGTCATAATGTTTTTTACAAACATATGTTCCATTGTAAACATCTATTGCACATTCTTTACACACAATAGTTTTTTTACTTTTAGAATTTATATTTTTAGAATGATTTGCATAATACATACAAGGTTGACTTGTCATTGACATTTTTGCTGGATGGTTTACGTAAAACATTTTTTTTACTCCATCATATTGCAAATAAGGTAACAATTTATCTTGAACGTTTCTACAATACGGACACTTGATTTGATTACTTTTTAATGGATAGGAATTGTAATAACCACTTGAAGAAGATACACATTTTGTTTTTTGCGCAACAATCTCACGATAAAGTGGAAGATAATTAAATTTATGCCCACATTCTAAAACAATATGAATTGTTTTCAGCGGTTCCTTTGTTAATAAACAACAACTATCTTCATCTTCAGTTACACTGTTAGTATGAACATCACAACTATTTTGAGACGTCAACATACTTTTTAATTGACTAAAAAAATCTGACTCTATTATACCTTCTACATCTCCATCAATAACATAATTTTTTAAATGCATTTTTATATTGTCAAATATTGAAAAAATATATTTTAATAAACTATAGTACCTACGGTTTAAATTATTTTATAAAATTATATTATCTATATTTATAAAATAGATACACTTAATTTTTTTTAAACATTAACAAAAGAAAATTAAAAAATATGGTGGCTAAAAGTGTATGGGGTCCTGCAATATGGTATTTTTTTCACACACTTTCGTATAAATTAAAACCAAATCATTTTAATGAATTAAAAGACCAACTTATTAATCATTTTATATCGATTTGTCATAATCTTCCATGTCCTGAATGTGCTGAACATGCTAAACAAGAATTAAAACATTTAGATAAATCTAAAATAACAAATAAAAAGGAACTATGCATGTATTTTATTAATTTTCATAACAAGGTTAACATTCGAAATAAAAAAAAAATATTTACATTTGACGAATTCATCTCTAAGTATAAAGATGCGGTAACAAGAAATATAACTTCTAATTTTTTTATAACTTTATCAAAACCAGACCATAATGTAAAATTAATGACAAACTCATTTCATAGATCAAGTGTCATGTTAGATTTAAAAAAATGGTTGACAAATAATTTTTCCAAATTTATTCCATGAATACATTAAAGTAAATAGGTATATATATATGTATAAAAAAGACTTTAATGGAAATGGAAATGTTAGTTGATTGGTTTGTAAAATATTTCAACAATAATTTTATTTATAACATTCATTTTATAAATAATTATATTATAACAGTATATACACTAAATATATCAGATTGTATCTTATAAATAATTTCTAAAAATAAAATGGCAGTTATTGACATTAATTTATCAAATATTTTTAAAATCATTTCTGTATCTAGTTCTCTAATTCTCTCTGCTTTTTTAGTACTACTTAGTATTTCAAATTCAGACATAAAAGGAATTATATATCTTGCCTCACTATTTACGCTAATCATTATTTATTTTATTTGTTTTGCAACATTTGGAGAGAAACTGGTTACTCCCACAAACCCAATATGCAATGTATTCAACGTTCCCGGCACATCTTATGCAAACTCATCAATGAATAGTGCTGTTTTGGCATTTATTTTTGTTTATTTAGCTGTTCCCATGTTTTATAATTCAATGAATTACAACATACTGACCATTGTTTTGATTTTTTATATTATTGACTGTGTTACAATGTTAAACAACGACTGCACAAACGGATACGCAGTTCTTTTAAGCACGTTGATTGGAGCTGGTGTGGGAATTCTTTCAACATCTATTCTCATGGCAAATAAACCATCATTTTTATACTACAATGCTCCCGCAAATGCAGAAATATGTTCTCGTCCTGCAAACCAAAAATTTAAATGCAACGTCTATAAAAATGGTGAAATTTTGAAATAACATCAACATTTTACAATTAATTAATCATTTTGTAATAACAAATTTTTCATAATTTTTATTACAGTTATAATATATAAAAGTGTAATAAAATAGTTAATGGGCATTTACTTTACAGATAAATATTCATTACTTCACTTTGCTGTTGGAGTCGTTGTATACTATTGGAATGTTTCACTTGTTGCATGGTTTATATTTCATTTGATTTTTGAACTAGTAGAAAATACACAAACAGGTATGCATTATATTCGAAAAATAAAATTATGGCCTGGCGGAAAGAGACATTCTGATTCATGGATGAACAGTCTCGGAGATCAATTATATTCCGTACTTGGTTGGTTACTTGCTCATTGCGTTGTTTCATCATGTATCTAGTGTCTAGTAGTTCTAGTAGTAGTATTTTTTAAAATTATTAGTTTCGTTACATTACTTACAACATTCTCAAACACGTATTAAAAAAATGATTCAATTCAGATTGACTTGTTCCTGAAACGGATGCATCTGGAACAAAATATAAATTATCTTTTTTATAAGCCAAAAGAGCGGGTATTCCTGACACCATTTTTTTTTGTTTTAAATAAGCGTACAAGTCAAAACACTCGTCAACATCAACATTGTAAATATAGATTGTGTTATTATTTGGAAGAGCAAGAGAAACATCATCAATGTATTTCTTAATGGCTTTACACGGGGCACACCATTCCGCACCAAATTTAAATACGAAAACACCCGGATTTATCTTTAAAAGTTCAAAAAAAACTTCTCGATTCCCCGTAAAATTTACTACGCGCGACTCTACTTCTGATTCAGACATTTTATATTTATATATTTAATTATATATTTATATATAAATATTGAATATAAATATTTTATTAGTTTCCAATTTTTCACATCTTTATTCTTTTTTTAATCTAATAATTATAGCAACCAAAATGGCTATTACAAGATTTACATAATAACCTATAGTTTGCTAAATTATCATGATATATTCTCCATTTATTTGCTAATTCATAATTTTTCATTCTTATTTCAAAATTTTCATTTTCAAAAATATCAATATCAATTAATTTTATATTATTTTCATTTATAAAAATATTTAGTATCTCTTTATAAGGCAATGGATAATGGTCTGTTGTAATATCACTTGTTACTATTTTACAATTATTACAAACTCCCATAAATTTTCCTTCGATTAATTTCGTATTATCAATAAAAAATTGTTTTTTAGTTCCTATATGACTTTCATTTCTAAAACCCGAATTTACATCATTTTCATATTCTTTATCACGATTATAATTACCATATAAATTTTTTATACATAATTTCCAAGATATATCATCTACTTTTTCATTATTTTTATATTTATAAAATAAAGCTTCTGTATTAAACGGGGGTCTTTTTTTCATCTTTAACCATTCAATGTCATCTATCTTTATTTGTTTTGTTGGATGATACTTTATTAACTCTAATATAATTATATTTTCTATATTTTGATCATTATTACATGATTTTAAAATATTACTAATAAATTTATTAGCATTAGTCATATTTTTACACTCTTTTTTTAAATTTGACATAGCTTTGTTACAATTTTTAACTTATTATTATAAAAAAACAATAGCTTACCTTTATATATTTATGATATATACATTATGCATACACTAAAGAACCAGAACAAATTTTTTCCAACTCGTGAATATCAAGTTGTGGCATTTCGCTATGAGATTCCCAGAAAAATTTACAAAATGACCAATTCATATGATGATTCGTGGCATACATGGAACTGAAATTTGGATGTTTTGACAGATTTTCATGAACCTGTCGTGGAAGTAACTGCAAGCTGGGTTTCGGAAGAACATAACACAGCTGGACAACGTCTCGAATTGGCGCCGGTTCCACCACTTGTAAGAAATCGTGATATGGAGTAGTCGGAATAAACTGACACAAGTCTTTTAACAGTGGAGGATAATGATACTTGTAGCACCACCTCCAGTCAATACACCCAGATGAATAATATTTGAATGTCCACTCCATGCCTTCAAGATAATTGGTACAAATATTTTTACACCGAGACGCCGTAATTTTCATGTGAAACAGCGTCTCATAATATCGATTCTCCCAACCTTGTGCAAACGGATTCATATATTTTTCTTTTTCTCTATACTTCATGGGACACATGTTGAATTCATCCATGCTAGCCGGCAACTCGGCATCAGTCCATTCGCTGACAACGTAGTTGCATTTTTCCATGCTACTTTTATAACCGGTAGAATGCATGGCTTGAAGTTGTTGCATTCGATCTCGGCGTTTATATTCCTTTTGAACGAGTTCATCTTCACGATCAGCCAAATATTCAATAAATCGTTTATAGTTTGACCAGTTTATTTTATAATCAAGCGACGATTCACCATAGTTGATAATGTATTCACCTGGACTTGAACCAATCGTTTGACGATATGCGGCAAGGAGGGTGTCGATTCCGCCAGTTCGTATATTGAGTGCAGGAAAATGCGGCATAAAGTCATTTCCCAACATGAAACAAATGAATATGTAATCAAAGATTCGACATTTTTCACTCTGAAATTCGATTTTTGCACTTACTTGATCCTGCTGTTCATGCATTCCGTTCATGTATTTTATGATGGACTGCGCAAGTTCGGGGATGTCAATGTAGTAATCAGCAGCCTGATCCAATGTATTGTCCACTGATTTTATAAATTCAGGTGTTTCTCTATACAAAAATATCCGTTCAGAAACGTGCAAATGGTTCAAACACAACATGATTAAATCAGCATCGAGTCCATAAATAATCGTAGTTTTATTTTTGTGGTGGTCAGCAAAATCGCGAATGTGTTGAAACATTTTATGCTCTCCTTCTCCGCAAACATCGCTTGTAGAAACAAGCACTTTTGAATTTGACTTGAAACGTTCAGTTACGTGCGAGTTCAGCTTTTTCATAAATGCGGTTCCGGGAGTAATGGAACTTGTATTCCAAAATGTTGAAGTTTCCGTTAACGGTACTACTTGTGATGATGAATTTGATTTGGTTGCATTTTTTTTTTCAACACGTTTTTGAAGTTCACCAGTGAGCCACGATTTGTAACGTCGTTCGCGCTGCTGATTTAATTTAGCAACCGGCGCTACACCATCAAATGCAATAATTACTTTATCTTTAGGTTTAAATGTATCAATGTAAGATTGAATTTTAGCACACACCGCATCAATAACTTCTGTTTCATACGCATCAAGGTTTTTATTTGTGAAAGTAATATGCCGTATTACATCATATATAATGCCATTACAATCTGCATAAAAATTGTCAACATTACCATGTAAATGTATTATATTTTTTATAATATTTTTATATTTTTTTACGATTTGTAAAAAATAAGATGGAATTCCCATTCTTTTAGCACAGTTGGTTTTTAATTATGAATAGATGTGGAACTTGTTATTATCATAGAATATGTATGACTCTTTAATAACTTTCTATATATTATTAAGATAAAAATAAATATAAATAATATATGAATTAATAATAACAACAACAACAATAATAATATATTTAGAAATTTATATTTTTAACACATGAAAAATAAACATATAAATAACAACAAAATAAATATTGTACTTGATAAAACAGAAGAAGAAAAAAAAGAAGACGATGATGAAAAATATGATAAAGAAATCATAAATAAAATAAAATACATGAAAGAAATGATAGAACGCACAATATTGGCTCACAATAACTATAAAGTTATGGACATTTTATCATCTAATGATTTAAACATGTCCATCCAATATTTAGAAAAAATATATAAAAATTTAGAAAGTGTTGAACATGATACACACTTCAAAACACCAGTCGAAACTATTGAAGAAATAAAGTTAATTGAACTCGAACTTTCATCCATTTTTAAAAACTATGGAACGCATAATATAGATGACTTAATATATGTAACATTTGGAAACGAGTATTTAAAAAATATTACTATAAAAGTGAAACAAGAAGAATTCAATTATGAAAAGTTTGCCGTCTTGAAAATGCATTTTCATCCAATTAACTTTAAAATATTAACGTGGAAAAATGAAAAAAAAACTGCCACGAATGACAAACTAATTCAAAAAAATAAAATTGTTGAAGATTTTGTTATTGTCGAAAAATCATCAAATTTAGACTGCTTCGACATGGCAAGAACAAGTAAAAACTTTCTAACTCGTGTTTTTGGAATAAAAGTTGCGCTTCATAACTTTACTCAACATAAAACAATCATCATTGGGGGTATTCTTGATAACGTATTTCTAGAATGCACACACTTTCATTATGTAACAAACAAGATGAAAGAACTGTGGAAAAATGTACCCAAAGATCCTGAGTTTATGGTTGAATCATTTACAAAGTATATAAAATATTTAACTCTAAAAGACTTACTTGTCTACTCAAACGATGAAATTTATTCAAAATATTTGTCAACAATTACTTTTATAAACACCAGTAAACAAAAACAAACATCTCAACTCATTAAAGAATTTATGAATGCAGACCTATTTTATCAACGATCAATGATTATTCAACTACTTTTAAAATCACATGAAAATGATTTTCGATACTTACTGTCTTTACTATACGACATGTTGTCAAATGAATTAAGTCCTCACGTTGAGTCAAATGACCAAACCATGCTCTACAATAGTTTACCGTGGAATGTTAAACATCATTTCAAAGATGCCATGAAACAAACAGTTTCTTATGTAAAGACAATATCCAAATACGATTCGGGAAATATGACTCTTGAGGAAAAAATATGTTTATTAAAAACAAGTGATGCAATTAAAGAGAAAGCAATGGTAAAACTTCGCGAAATTAAATCAAAATCGGATGAAACTACAACAAAAGCTAGACAATACTTAGAAGGGTTATTAAAAATTCCATTTGGAAATTACTATAAAGAAAGTATCATGGAAGAAACAAAAAAAATAAAAGATATTTACTCCAATGTTTTAATTAAAAATGAATTGCTATGCATATCTGAACAACAGCATAATAGTGTAATAGAAATAAAAAATTCATGTATAAAAATAAATGAAACAATGGATCAACTTACAACAAGTTATATTGATAACTTTATAAAAATGATACTATATGAAAGTAAACTGCGAAAAAAAAATGACTATGTTACAATACTTCAAAAAATAGTAACATTTATGAAACAAAATAAATTAAATGAAAATATACACTTGCAGAAAATTAAACAAGAACAGTCAAAAGAAGAAGGACAAAAACTGGAACAACTCACAAAAAATAACTATAACGTTTCTACAATAAAAATGGAAATTCAAACGCGTCTAAAATATATTTGTAAAATGTGTAGTTTAAAAAATAAAGATATATCTTGTGAAAAAGAAGAAGATGAAAAAAATACGATAATAAAATGTTCAGATGATACACAGATTGCGGATGAAGTTAATCATTTTCTAAAAGACTTGACTATAGAATGTGACTTAGACTGTAAAACACCAGTATCAGTTATTCGCAATCTACAAAATGGTGTTGTTGAAATATTAAACACAGTTACAAAAATGAGTAACTATATTGAAAGTGTACAGACCATACTAGACTCCGCAGTTTACGGACATGGTTCTGCAAAACGACAAATTCAACGAATTATAGGACAATGGATAAGTGGCGAATCAAGTGGTTACTGTTTTGGATTCGAAGGACCACCAGGTGTCGGAAAAACAAGTTTGGCAAAATATGGACTTGCAAAGTGTTTAACAAATGAAAATGGAGAAAGTCGTCCATTTGCATTTATCGCGATGGGCGGATCCAGTAATGGAAGCACGTTAGAAGGACATAACTATACATACGTTGGATCAACATGGGGTAAAATTGTTGACATTTTAATGGATAAAAAATGTATGAATCCTATTATATTTATTGATGAATTAGATAAAATAAGTAACACAGAACATGGCCGCGAAATCATTGGAATTTTAACACACTTAATTGATTCAACGCAAAATGACTGTTTTCAAGATAAATATTTTAGCGGTATTGACTTAGACTTATCCAAAGCTCTATTTATATTTTCGTATAATAATCCAGAAGCAGTCGATAAAATTTTACTTGACCGAATTCACAGAATTAAATTTAAACATATGACACTGGATGAAAAGTTAACCATATGTAATGATTATTTACTTCCAGAAATGTATAAAAAAATGGGTCTTAATAAAAATGTAATTCATTTTAGTGAAGTAAATTTAAAATATATTATTGAAAGATACACATGCGAACCAGGTGTTCGGAAACTAAAAGAGCTTTTATTTGAAATTGTTGGAGAAATGAACATTAAATACATTAAAAATAAAACACGTGTTCAAGAACTTCCAGTTACAATAACAAATGAAGAAATAAAACTTAACTTTTTGAAAGAGCGACACGAGGTTCGAGTACAAAAAATTCCAATCGTTTCAAATATTGGCGTAATCAATGGACTTTGGGCAAATTCGGTTGGACAGGGTGGTATTATTCCAATTGAAGCACACTTTTTTCCATGTGATCGATTTTTTGATTTAAAACTTACTGGTATGCAGGGCGATGTTATGAAGGAAAGTATGAATGTTGCAAAAACATTGGCCTGGTCTTTGTTAAGTGAAACTGGAATAGAGGCAAATTTAGAAAGGTTTTCAAAAACAAAAATGCAGGGTATTCATATTCATTGTCCAGAAGGCGCAACACCGAAAGACGGTCCATCTGCCGGAACTGCGATTACGTGCGTTATTTATAGCATTTTAACAGGAAAAAAAATAAATAACACAATTGCAATCACGGGAGAAATTAATTTACAGGGGAATGTTACTGCAATCGGGGGATTGGACTTGAAAATACTGGGTGGGATAAATGGAGGTGTAACAACCTTCATTTTTCCTAAAGACAATATAAAAGACTTTAATGACTTTATGGATAAAAATGGAACAAAAGAAGAAATAAAATCAGTTATTTTTATTCCTGTATCATCAATACAGGAAGTTTTAGCTATTATTTTTTGCTAGACCTAACGACTACTATGTCTTCGAGAACGATTATTATGGCGTTTTCCTTTGTTTCGACCACCTGTCATTTTCATACACGATGAACCACCTTTCATTCCGCGTCCGCGTTTATTACTACGCCTGGCACCACGCTTGGCACCACCCATATTTCCAGTAGTAAGAAGAGAGTTATCTATTTTTTTTTTATCTTCTTCTTCATTTACTGGTAATGATTGATCTGACCCCATTTTGTTAAATTTAAATTTTTAACTATATACTATAAATAATATTATATTTTAAAAATATATTTTATTATTGAAATATAATATTATAAAATATAAAAAAAAATAAATAAAAATACAACACTTAAAAATGTTTGAAACATTATACAAATTATACAGTTCAAAAAATATGTTTCATTTGTTTATTACATCCTTTATTGTTTTTACTATCATTAATATCATTGAAAATGTAATTCACTACAATATTGGGAAAACATCAAACGCGGAGTTTCAATTTTCAAACCCTACAATAATAGACTGGAAAAAAATAATAGTTACAATGATTATTTTTGCCTTATTGCAAGGACTGTTAACCATGTATTTTTACTAAATATTTTTTATTTTATTTTTTATTTTATTTTTTATTTTTATTTTTTATTTTTTATTTTTTATTTTATTCTTGGTATTTCATGGCATTAAATTTCGCCGCGCATGAACATGGATGCAATTTCAGGTGTAGACGTGTCGAATCCGGCAAGATTGAGTGTGTTTCTGTCTGTTGGGTCTGCAATTGTGAAACAGTTTCCGGTCATTCCGAGAACAATAAGTTTTGCTGTGATTCCTGTGAGTTCACGGTACCTGACCAATGCATTTTGCGGATGCTCACTTGGCGCATAGGTTTCATTGTCTGTAAGAATGATAAATGCATCGATTTGGAGATTGTGTTTGATTGCATGATGAATGGGAAGAACGCAGTTTGTGCTACTAAATGGCATTCCGTTTGTTGCTGCAAGAGCTTGGTCAAGCGTCATCCCACGTGTCAGCCGATTTCTTGATGAAGGCGCAATCAGGTCCGTGAGTTCATTTGAAAATGCAACTGCGCTGACATTTGTTTCAGTTTCAAGATAGAGAAGCGCCATTGCAATAGATGCGTCACGACAAGTCAACACTTTGGAACCGAGAACCGGTGTACTCATACTTCCACTGACATCAATTCCAAGCATGATTCTTTTTCCAGTGGGTGTCACTGCTCCATACGATAGTCTGAAAAGATCCGTAAGTGCAACACTAATGTAGGCGTTCGGACTCCATGTAAGCGACCCACTGTCACCACAGCCATTCTTGTAAACCTTTGAAGCAACAAGTACTTTGATCGGATGAATGCGCGCCTTCAACACTTCTGTC
>Ga0129333_10003082_pt1 | contig 15586 bp, 11 predicted proteins | sample CPB6_08_DNA_FD_94474 | JGI IMG/M metagenome (GOLD analysis project Ga0129333, IMG submission 94474) | Freshwater to marine salinity gradient microbial communities from Chesapeake Bay, USA - CPBay_Sum_0.6_0.8_DNA | ecosystem: Environmental > Aquatic > Marine > Coastal | place: USA: Chesapeake...
GCCTCGAGTGTGGCCTTATCGTATCCCCCTTGTAGACCCCCACAGCGGGTGACGTACTGGATACCGTTCAGCATCTTCACGACAGCGTAGCCCGTCTCGTCCTTCCCTCGTCCACTGGGGTCAATCGACATGACAGACCCGGTGAACTCGGCAAACGTCTCGCTAGCCCCGGCAGGCGGGTAGAACCTGTCGCCAGCCATGGCCAGATTGGGTAGCTCCTTCAGCTCCCTCTTGGGGTCGGGCATCCAGTTCACCTTCATGGGTGCTTCTGAAGGCCCTACGTCCATGACGAGGAGGTCCCTGATCTTCAGGGGATACCGTTCTACGTCTGAGAGCTGGGTGTTGAGCATGAATTGCAGGGCAAATCCTGCCTTACCGTACTCGGCCTTACGGGTAGCGAGGTCGATGTCGGAGAACCGCTGGGGATCGGTAGTGTCTCCTGCTCTCCTGTCCTTCATATTGCGGACATAAGGGGCCAGGGCCTCTCCGTACCGCTCTGCTTCCTCCTCTGAGGGCATCAGGGCAGGCCAGATGCGTGTCTCGAAGGTCTCGGGGAGCTGCTGGTAGATGGAGCCCTCGGTCTGAGGGGTGCCTAGGTAGATGATACGAGCTTCAGGGAGGGGCTTCAGCACCGCTGAGAACTCCCTCGTCCGCTCGATCAGCTTCTCTCGCATATCCGGGGTCGCTGAGTTGTTCAGGACCTCAACGTCATCGGCGACGATGATGTCTGCACGAGAGCCTGTGATCTGCCCGGTGATGCCTACTGACTTCACGGAGGGCGACTGGTCTGCCGTAGCAGGCCCTACGTCGAACTCAATGCGGGAATTTCGTTGATCCTCATTAGGCTGGAGGAACTTCAGGACCTCGACCTCGTTTATGAGGCGTTGGGTAAAGGTAGAAAAGGCGTCTGCCCGGTTCTTCGAGGCCGACACCACCAGCACCTTCTTCTGGGGGTCTTTGTACAGCTCCCAGAGGACGTAGGCAGAGGTGATGAAGGACTTCCCCACGCCACGGAAAGCCTGAATGCAGACCTTTGGGCGAGGGGAGGCAAGGAATTGTGCAATGTCATATTGAAGAGGTGTAGGCTTTGGTAGATTGAGGTGCTGCCAGATCAGCCACAGGAACTTCCTGAAGTCTTCCTTTAGTGGGTCCTCTTCTGTCAATTGGCATACTCCTCGTCATCATCGAACTTAGGCAGGCTCTCCCAGAGCTTGTGGAGGTTACTGCCCTCAGTGATGAGGGATTCGATGTGGTTATCCTTGAGCATCTTCAGGCCAACATTGAGGTCTGCCGTGGATGCTTCTCCCTCCACTACTCGGCGGAGGAGTTCTGCTGCGATGGCCTCGTGTAGCTGCCCTAGGAGGGCCTCTGAGGCTCTAATTTTTTTGGTCATAGTGTTCCTCACATATGTGCCAAGGCACCTGCCACAGGCCGTGCCAGACGTCGTAGTAGACGTACCCGTAGATGATGTATTTCACCTTGGGGTTCTTCTTGAGGTACTCAGGTTTGGGTGCGCATAGAGACACAACCCCACGCTCTCCATACTTCAGAGCAGGCGACTTGGAGACCTTCTCGGTATGCAAGGGTATACGTAACGGGTGCGTCTCTCTCGTCTGCAATGTCCACGACTTGAATAACGCTTGTCCCCGCCTGATCCTCTCAATGTCCATACGAATGCAGACCTTGGAGCCATCAGGGGTTTCGTACTGTTCAAAATGATGGTTGACCTTCATCGGAAAAAGGCGAGCCTCGGTCCACCCGGGTCCGCCCAGTCCAATCACAAGGCCGAACAGGGCAGCGAGTGTTGCGTATATGTATCTTCGGCATCTACTAGGTATGATAAACTTTTTCACTTAGGCAATCCTCCAATTATACCCGACCAAACGGCCATTTTTGAGGAGAGGAAGCCTCCTACAGCAGCAGCGGCAATGATGAAGTATTTTGCCCCCCGGGCCTGCTGTAGTAGATCGTGCATTTCGGCCACTTGTTTAGCCATTCTGTCTACTTGGTTGGACAGGTGTACGATCTCGACTTCCATCTTGGTTATCCGATCTCTGTCCACGGGTTCCATATTGTCACCCTCTACTTCTGACAGACGGACTTCCAAGCAGCGTTAGCTTCCTTAACCTGCTTGATGGTCGGGCGTGTATCCTTGGAGGACCACGTTATCGGCTTGAGGACATCACAGGCCACGCTAGTCGCGTCTAAACCCGTCGTCTTCGAGCAGCCCGCCACGGTCGCTATCAAGAGCAGACCTGAGGCGAGCATCGTTAGCTTTTTTAATTGCATCTCGTGCCTCCTTAAAGGATTTGTTTTGTAATTCGAGTGTCGCCTGTGTCTTGCCCTTCTGGTAGATGTACCAGATAGCGAACAGAACACCGGCAACGGCGGAGAGTATCCTCCCGACAGGGGAGAACACTCGGTCAATAATAAGTGACCAGATCATCGTCAGGCTCCAATCCTATTATGCTCATTAGGTGCGAGAGTCATATACTCGGTTGTGGTGAGGTAGGGGCGGGTTAGTGGCCACCTAGCGATGAAGTAGCGAAGGGGTGGTTGCCCCAACGCTGCTTTTTGTTTTGAGTATGGTCTGTGGTAGACGGCGATAGATGCTTGTATCACTCGTCCTCAGGCTTCCTGATGAACACCATGTAGACACCGAGGCCTACAGCCACAGTGACCACCAGCATCACGCCGACACGCCAGTCCACCCCTTGCAGGGCAGCGGCTACACCGGCTCCACCTGAGGCTACGGCAGTCGCCACCTTGTCGAAGAACCCGGGTTTAGCCGTGGTCTTCATATCTTCTTCCTCAGCACGAGCGGTTGTACGCTCTTGGGCTGGCGGTTCGTAGGTGACAGCATTACCCATCCGTTTAGCCCGGTGTTCGACATCGTCTACCCGGCGAGCCCATCCCTTACCGAAGGCGCTCCATGTGCGTAATCGTTTGAGAAAGGCTAACCGGCGTTGGCACAGGGCAGATATGAGGTCGAGAGGGTCATGCTCCTTGATAGCATCGAGCATGATCTGGCCTACATGGCCGTCCACCTTCTCGCCCATGACACGCTGGAGGTCCTTGATAGCCCTGACAGGCCCAGAGTTAACGGCATAGTCGAACATGGCGTAGTCCAGCCCGTCAGGCAGCTCGTCAGCCCTCACAGCGTCCCAGTACTGGCGTTTGTAGATGTCCTGTATCTCACGGTCCTCGATAACCCGTACGGGCCTCTGTGGGGCTCCTGAGCGCCTCCTGTAGGCATCGTAGACACGCTGGGTGACGCCACGCATGGTAGCGCCCCCAGGGTCCTTAGGATGGTTGGAGTAGCCGCCCTCATGTTTGAGCACAAGGGCGAGCGATTTGGTGAAGTTATTCTGCATTCGTCTCCTGGACCTCCTTACTTGGTTTGACCTGGGCCTCGCCTTGTTCCCGAATAGATGTCATCAGGGCTGCTCCCTCCCCGTAAGGACGGGCAAGGAGAGCGTTAAGGATAATGTTGACTTGGTCTACAGTGAGGTTAAGAGAGATGTTCATTGTGTTTCCGTTTTGCTGTTAAAGATAAGAGGAGGGAGCGGTAGAACTGTTGCCGCCCGCCGGGGGTATACGAGGTATAAATTAGACAATCGCAGCGGTTTGCGGACTACCATGACGTGCCAGCACCAGGCACTGAGTAGCCAGACCCGACGCCTGAATTGCGCATGACACCATCTATGAATGAGGACGCACCTGTGAAGTAGCCGTTTCCAGCACCGTTTACATACAGGGTTGCTGACGTGACGCCGTTGTAGTTAGACGAACCGGACTCCCGCACACCGAAGCCAGTGTTGCCGCCTATGGACCCTGAAACTATGGACCCGATGACGTTCTCCAGAAGAACACCGTCCCCTGTGTTGTTCTCACTGGTGCTGATGTTTATATTGAACCGTGATGTGTTCTTGAAGTACAGCCCGCTTTTGTTTGCCGCGCCGGACAGTGTGTTCCTCCCTCCGGCGTACAGCCCCGTACACGACACGCGAGTTACCGTGTCGAACACAAACTGGTCCTCGCCGCATAGCGACCCGATGGGTGTCGCAAGCTCGATGCCAGATACGTTGTAGAACCGGAAGGCGTTTCCGCCGACGTTATCGCCGCGGCAGTTGTTCATGCCTAATGCGGAACCTCCAGAAAACGAAAAAGCGTGTGCGCCGGGGTCCCCTGAGCCAACTGTACCCCACCCCTGTGCAACGCAGTAATCGAAGAAGATGCCCTCTCCGCCGACGAACGAAAACGCCGGTACTGTTGGTGTTGTCGACTGTCGCGTCCAGTCCACAAGCACGCGGTCGAAGTAGCTGTCTGCGAAGACCTGGGTAAAGTAAACAGGGTAGCCTTTTGCTCCCCACACTTTAGTGGAGTTGACCTTTAGCCCCACAATCTTGTTGCTGGCATGGGGTATGTCAGAGATGAAGTTGTAGCCGTTCTTCAGCGTCGTCTTGTCTTCTTCTATACCCCATTCCACGTTCTCTACCGAGATGTCTTGCAGCCAACCGTTAGTTGTGTCCAGCAGGATGGTGACTTCAGCCACGTCGTTTGATGTTTGCGCAGAGGCGTCGAACCGGATGTTCTTAATGCCGCCCCTGTCCTCTCTGAACACAAACACATTGTCTCCGGCCGCCTGCTTAACCAGCGACTTACGCTCGGAACCGATTATGCACTGGCCGGCAAGTAGGCGCACCTCTGACCCAAAGTACCAAGTCGCCCGCGTGTAAGTGCCGGGTTTGTAATATGGGAGGTAGCACACGCCGTAGGTATCGAGGCAGGAGCGCGCAGCCGCCGTGTCAGAAGTTGAGCCGTCACCCGACCCTCCGAAATCGGAAATAGACGGCGGCGTGTCGCGCAGTATTTGAATAAGAGGACGGGCGACAGCTCCGCGAGTTAGACTCCCACCCGCTTCCACCTGAATTAACACCGCGGAGTCGACGTAAGCTTTGGTGGCCGCGTCCTGATTGGAGGTTGGGTTGGGCAAATTGGTGATGCGCCGGGAGAGAGCATCCCACTGCCCGTCGTTAGAGATACCGAGCTGTGATCCAGCCGTGTCGCTTGCCTCCTGCATGGCGTTGAACAACTGGTTGAACCCTGTGTTCATCTGGCCTGCGGTGAATGGAGAACCATTATTGAATACTACAGCCTTTTCACTTAGGGAAGTATCACGCTCAATCTTGAGGCTATCTCCGGTAGCGAGAGGGGCTGAGATTCGAATTGTCTGAGGATCAAGGAAGATGTAGGACACTGCACCGCCTTGGCGGGTGACCACTACATCGCTTTCCTTGATGTAGGAGAAGGGAATAGCAAAGTCTGTTGTGCTGTCATCTCCCACATAGTTAGCAAATGTGTTATAAAAAGCCATTGATATTCCCTTTTAAGAAATGAATATGGTAGTGAATAAATGAAAAGGCCCGCCCGGTTAGGGGCGAGCCGTTTGTTTGTTAGTTCAACTCATCTCGTAGGATGGCGCTTGCACCATAAGAACGCTCTTCTTGGAGCTTCTTGTTTCCACCCGGGATGACACCAGTGCCTTCCTCGAGTAGACCTTCCTTCTTCAGTGTAGCGGCCCATGCCTGCTCACGAGCTTTGGTAATGAGTTTCCGAACAGCCTCGAGACGTGCAGACTTCACAGGTCCACCCAGTCCTAACCCGTTCTCCTTGAGTTTATCCTTCTCGACTACAAGGGCCTGATGAAGGGCATCCATCAGCCCAGTCTTCTGAAGCTCCTTGGCGAACGTGTCGATGACATGGCGCTTCTCAGTACTATCCAACCGGCGGAGGTCTGTGCCTGCCGCTCGTAGGAACTTGTCGGGGACCTGATCGTTGAAGATCACGAACCCTTTGCCTGAGAGCTTACCTAGGTCGTACAGGGCCTGACGCACCTCGAGAACCTTGGGGTTATCAGAGGTAGGACTCATCGTATTGAGTGGGCCTCGCAAGCCACGAGGGTCAATCGCTCGTTGGATGGGGTAGCCCATAGCGTCGTACTTCATGGACATGTCCTCCCGGTTGAGGGAGGCCTCGTTCTTGAAGGCATCGAGAAGCTCAGAGAGGGCGTACGTCTGTTCGTAGAGCTGAGGATCGTTGTAGTCCCTGATGCTCTTGTAGAGGGCAGGGACAAACTTACCAGCTTGGTTACGGAGGATACGCGCCATAGCCTTCTGCTTGGCAGACTGATCCTTCAGGGCGTTTGCCTTGTCCTCACCGAACATAGCTCCTGCAAGGTCAACGATGTCCTTAACACCGGTGAACGCCGGGTTGTTAACCGCAGCAACACCAAGCGCCCCAGCAATGGCAGCAGCGAAAGCACCCGCCGTCTGGTAGGCATCAGGGGTATGATCTGCGATGGGGCCTAGGAGGGACTGGTTCTTCATCCCAGTAGCCTGCCGTTCAGCCTCAATCATACGATCCCGCTCCATGCGCTTGATAGAGCTGTGTAGAGCGCCAACAAGGGCAAACGGGATGGACACGGGGTCCAAGCCTGTCGTGTCGATCACTCGTCCACCACCGATGTCTACATAGTTCGGCTGGAGTCCACCTGCGGCCTGCTTGGCTTGACGCTTCTCACGTTCACCAGCGCCTATGAACTCGCCTACCATGTCGTTCTCGTACATCTGCCAGATGCCCAGCATGATGCCATACCCAAGGAACATCTTCCCGCGAGCCTCAGCGGCTACGAGGGGGTCTGCTGATTTGAGCTGGTTACGGAACTGGGAGAGGCCGGGGATGTTACGAAGTACCGGGACGTACTCGAACCCACGAAGGAAGCCCTGTACCGGAGACCGGAAGAAGGGCATCAGGATACGAGCTTCGGGGACGCTGTTGATGGCAATCTCTGCCTTCTTCCAGACTCCCTCAAGGTCGTTCTTGAGAAGGATATACTCAGCCCGCTCGGCAGACTTCTCGTGTACCCACCGTCCTAGATTATCCCTACTGGCCAGTACGTCACGCTCGACGAACTCTTTCAGGGTCAACCCGTCTACCGTTGCCTTCGATCCCCTCAGCGTCCGCAGCTCATCTTTCAGACGAGCGACAGTCTCAGGGCTAAGTGTGGGGTCACGGAGTTTGGCCTGCACCAGTTCAGCCCTCTTGAGGGCCTTCTCTGCGAACTCGAATGTGGAGTACTCAGCTCTGGCGGAGATGTTGTAGATGTTGTTCATCGCCTCGTCAGAAAAGCGCATACCCAAGGTCTGCAGGTCGACAGTCTTGCCGAACACGTTAATGACACGGCCTAGTACACTATCGTTCTTCAGTCCGTAGTTCCCAGCGTTGATCCGGGAGCCTGCGGTGTCCATGATCGACCGGGCCTGTCCTGGGGTGTTCTTCCAAGAGGACACAGCAGCATCAGACAAGGCACCTTTGAATGTCTTGTACGCACTGTCTGTACCTGCTCGCAGACCAAAGGATCGGGCATCCCGTAGCATCCTGTACATACGGAGGCCTTCAGCTCCACCCTGAGCAATCTTACCCAACCGGAGTGTGGCAATGTTAGCGAGGGTTAGCTCCTTTGTTACCAGTCCTGAGAAGGTTGAGACGTTCATAGCGGTTCGGTGGGCTAGGCCACCAATTATGTTTCGCAAGGTCGTACCGGGACCACTCAGCATGGCGTTGGTAGTGAAGGTGATTACATCTCTTACGACCTGCCGACCGATAGAGCCTACTTTCTGCAGGCCTGCACTGAACGAGGTTGTAGCCTCCTTCGTCATGGTGGTCTGGATACCTTCCAGAGCCTTCTCCAGTTCGGCCTTCTTAACGAGTAGCTTCTCAACCTGACTAGGGCTTACCGCCTCGTCGATCTGCTTGTTGACAGCGGCGAGCTGCCGTAGGGCTCGATTGAGGCCCTCTTTGTTGAGTGTCTTCTCCACCCGCATCGCTAGGTCTGCTATCTCATCAGGGGTAGCACCCCGCTTCATAGCGTCTTCGATGGGTTGACGAAGGGCCTTACGGACGTTCTCAGAGGTCTGACGAAGGGCGAGGTTGCGGCCTGAGAACAGAGACGCAGCATCGTTCACCTTGCTATACTTCTCCAGCAGCTTCGCAGCCGTGGCCTGCGCAGTAGCCAGCTCATCGAGCTTGGCTGCATTGGTTACCTTGAGGGCCTTGGCAGCGTCGAGTGCTTCCTTGGCAGCGGTCAGGTTCCGAAGTCCCTGCCGGTAGGTGGCGATGGCGAGCTGCTGTATCTTCGGTACGTAGTCGAGGATAGCAGGGGCGTTAAACACGTCCATGATCTCGTCTACCGATTTTCCTACCACGTTCAACCACCGGTCAAACACGTCGCTAACCGCCTCGTCCATCTGCTTGATGGAGAGGGTCTCGAACTTAGGCATATCGTCGAGGATACGGATTACACTGTTAGGCACGTAGCCGTTAGAGGCAGTACCCTTGATGGCATTATCGTAGGCCACAGCCCCTGGGGGCGTGTCTGTGATGAGAGCCTTCAGGGCATCTCTCTGGGGCATACCTGCGGTATCAGCAACTCTAACCTCTGTAGGGTCTGGGAGGGCTCTAGGAGCCTCTGGGAGGGCCTGTGAGCCGGGTTTGGCTCCGGGTGGTACCTCTGTAGCCTTGGGGCCTACAGGGGCCTCTACGGGCTTTACAGGGGCTTCCTGAGCACCCTTCACTTTGGCACGGAAGTCCTCTATGTGTTTGGCAGCTTCCTGCGGGGTTTTGGACCGGAATAGGCCACCTATCGCCTTGAAGGCACCAGCCACGACAATACCAGCAGCAGCACCGTACCCAGCGTTCAAAGCCCTTTTGGCCATCTCGCTTTCAAAGTCTGCCGATGTAGGGGCGGGGAGACCAAATCGTTTGAACAGGTCGCCTAGGTTCGGGTCATCAGGGTTGAACGCGAAGGCATCCACCAGTGCTCCGATACCAAGCTCCTTGGCAAAGCCTCCTGCCTTGCCGCCTATGGCAGCACGACCGGCGAGGAACTGGCTCACCCCGGTGATCATATCGTTGATCATGGGGTTCCTGGTGCCGACATTGGAGCCTGCACCGAAGTCGATCTGTTTGGCGACGTTACTATCACCGCCTGCGAGGAGGTCTGCGATCCACATACCGGAGCGTACAATCTCCTGGCCAGCCTTAGCGGTACCTGTGGTAACAGCGTCGATGGTTTCCTTCACGACACCTGTGCGGCCCCCTACTAACTTCTGGCCTAGGGCGAGGACCTCTATAAGCTCCTTCTTGTCCTGAGCCTTGGTATACCTAGAGCGAGCCGGGTCCATGATGCGTAGGACTAGGTTAGACGTGCCGCCGTACACCCTGTCGAACTCTTTGACGACTTCAGGGTCATTCCGGTGGAGCCAAAGGTTGAACATGTGGCTCTCGGAGGGCAGCGAGAGGTAGCGCTTGGCTGAACCCGGGCCGAACTCTTGGTCGAACAGGGAGAGAACCTCGGGGTCACTCTGGTACTTGCGGAGATTGTTGACGACATTCTCCGGCGGTATCCTGTCAATGGAACCTATATCGGTAAACGAGCGGTATCCCGGTGTGAACTCTTTGGGGACCATCCACGACGTAGCGGCATCAAAGGCCGTACGAGCGGCGTCAATAGGGTTGACGAGGGCCTCACCCACGGAGTTTATGGTAGCAATATCTTTAGGGGTAGGCTTTTTGTCGAGCTGGTTGACGATGTCGGCTTCCTTCTGGCGAATAGCCTGATCCTCGGTGAACGCCTCAGCCACCGGGTTGGGGACTGAGGGTTCTGGTTGCATGTTATCAGGGGCAGGCCCCTCGTCTACAGAACTGGGAGCTGGTGCCACTGTGTTGACGCCCACGAGGGGTGTCTGTGTTTGGATAGGGGGCATGTTAGCCCCCAGTTCTTCTATCATTCTTTGTTCCTATCAATCATTGCCCGAATAGCTTCTTCCGCGCTGCTGCCTGTTTCTCATCGACGGCAGGGTTGGCAGGGCTAGCTGCTGGGGCTGGTTTAGATTGGGGTTGTGGTTTGCCTGCCTTGAAGTCCTCATAGGACTGACCATTGGCAAACTTCTCGAGTTCAGCCGCCTTCCCTGGGAAGATCGACTTGACGTAGGGTACGATGGCGCGAGACGCAGCCTCTGCCGCAGCAAACCTGTGCATGGTGTTTGATGGATCGAAGTCTTTACCCATCATGGCCTTGTTGAACTCCTGAACATACGCTGCCCGGATACGGGGCCAATTCGGGTTCACCTCCACCGTCTTATTGAGGGTCAATGCCCCGCCCTTCTGACCATCGATGATTTCCTCAATAGTCTTCAGACCAGCTTTGAACTCAGGGCCGGAGATGGCACCGGCATATTTAGGGTCGAGGTACTTCTCGGCTTCCTTTACCAAGCCATCTCGGAGGTCGGCTGGGACCTCACCATTGTTTATCTTTTCACGAAGGTTATGGAGACTATCTGTATCCCCACGCCACGCTGCGTTCAGTATCTGCTGGGTCCAATCACGCCTGAGTTGCTCCTTATTTGCTGTGGACATTCCGGTGACATCCGTGAAGGACTTCCGCATCTTGGTGGCGTAGTCAGCAGCATCAAACCCATCAGGGGCGTTAGCTTGTATACGCTTCAAGTCATCCATACTGATCTTAAACTCCTTACCGGCGTTCTGGGGATCAGAGTAGAAGCCTGTTATACGGGTGCGATAATCACTGATAGCAGCCGTGTGGGCATCCTTGCGAGCGTTCTCACGGGCTGTACGGGCTGCTGAGATACCAGAGGTGCGAATGCGCTCGATGTCACGAATAGACTTCTCTATAGCGATATTCTCACTGTCCGTGAGAAAGGCCTGCTTTTTGCCAGCACTGTCTACATAGAACTTCGGTATCTGCTTCAGGAGGTTCGGGTCCTGTGTGGCCAGAGCACGGTTAGTGACGACCTCGATGAACTTCTCCTTGCGCTCCTTCCGGCTGATAAGGTCACCAGCTCGAAGGGCCTCGTTCTCATCCCATTTCTGGAAGTTCTGGAACAACTGAGACGGCGGTAGGGCGGAGTTCTGTACGCCGATCTCCGGGTTGGTGGAGTTCTGGTCCGGTACAAAGTCACCAGCCTTAGTCGGGGTGCTTTCGGAGTTACCGCTACGAATAGCAGCGGCCTCACCCATCCTACGCTGGGATAGGCCCGGGAGCTTGGATGGTAGTGACTCAATAGCTGCGGCGATCTTATTGTTGTCGCCGGTCTTGAGGGCCTCCTGTACCGACTTAGGTACGTTGCCATAGTTGTAGGTGAGCGATATTAGTGCGGCCCTCTGGCCTTCACTGGAGCTCTGCCACCAACCACCAGCAGCTTTCTGTGCTCTCGGTGTAAACTCGGTCTTGATACGTCGTTCCAGATCACGCTCTGCATCGGCCTTCGAGATGGTCATACCGGGTGTTACCGGGACGACGGTGCCGTCTGCCTTGGTGATGGTATCGCTACCAAAGCCAATACGGTGCTTATTGTCAGCGCCTTTATCGAGGTATGCGGTTGTCTTGAACCCCTCAAACTGGCGGATCATGGAGGAGGCGCTCATGGGGGAGCTTGAGGTTGTAGCCACGCCACCAGCTTTGCGGAGGCGTATACCTTCATCGTATGCAGCCCTTACCCATTCCGGTGTATTTTTTGAACTACCACCTGCACCCCACGTTAGGTTACTACCGCCGCCAACGTGAATACGACCATCCACCATATAACCCGGCCCAGCTCCGATGCCGTTAGCACCTGCTGCCACTATGTGGGTTATGAATGCACTGATCTTGGTACGGTCCGCTGGGTTGGAGAAGGACAGTCGACGACCTGTATCGTCCGTAAGATCAATGTCAGCGGCGTTACCGTGGTCATGCCGATCTCCTCCGGTCCTACGAGTACCAAGTCCATTCGCATCCTGTCCACCTGAGTGTATGACTGCGTTCAGCCCGGTAATCTTACCGGCCTTGGCGATCTGATTCTTCAGTTCGTCAGTAATCTCTTTGTTGCGTATCTTAGCTTTGAAATTGTCAGCGTAGGTAATGTTACCACCACCACCAGTTGACGACGTGTTAGCCCCAGAGCCAGCCTCGTCACCCTTCACGCCCTTGCCGAACAAGGATTCATTCAGGGTTTCGCCTTGGCGTTCCTCGATGAGTTTCTTCATCTTGGTAACACGGGCGCGAGCCTCGTTGGCGTCAGCTCCTGCGAAATACTTCTTTGCAGCCTCTAGGTATGCTGGGCCGTAGAACTGGTTTGAGCCTACACGAGCTGACTCTTTAGCAGCCCAGTTCTGAAAGAACGCCTGCGCTCCTTCAGGGGTGTTGAAGGCATCGGGGTTCTTGGCTATCTCAGCCTCGTACGCCTTGCGGGCCTCTGTGGCACCATGGGTAGCACCAATGCTCTCAGCCACCGCAGCACGGAGACGTGGGCTCATGTCAGGACGTAGCGTTGATAGCTGGTCCTGAACAGGCTTACCGTCTGGTCCGAACTTGATGTCATTCATCACAGATGACGCAATGAGGTCCTTCTGCTTTAACTCCTGCTCAGCCTTGAGAGCCTCGGTCTGACCTACTGTCTTCGAGAGGCCTGCGAGGGCGCGAGCGAGTTGGTTTGCATTGGCTACACTGTCTTGGTATTGGTTCTGGATGGCACGAGGATCAACCGCATAAGTCTCACGGGGGGTAATCCTCGAATTACCCAGGTCTACACTTTCCTGATCGGGGAGGGTGATCCCTGCCATTGTGATCTCCTAGTTATCTAAATGATGGGAAGTTGAACGAAGAGGCCCAACCGGGGTTGGACGTGTTCATTCCACCTGCTGCTGCACCGGCTATGTTGATAGCCAGCCCCAGCGGGTTAGGGCCTTCCTTGAATGGCATCGAGTTAATACGCTGCTGGGCCTCGGCCTCATACGTCTTCACTCGGCCACGGTAGGCCTCTTCCATATCTTCTCGTCTGGTCTGTATACGAGCCTCGTTCTCCGCAGCCTTCTGTTTGGAGGCAGCGATTAGCTGGTCGAGTGTCAGGGAGCCTGCTGCAATACCAGCAGAGCCTGCCGAGGCTGTACCTGTGGCTACTGCGGCTCTACCCCTTAGGGCGGCTTCGTAGCCCTTCTGTTGGTTAGACCTAGAGTCATAAATGAGCTTGCGCTGCTCATCAGCGTATTTGTTAGATGCAGCAATACCGGCATCCCGGTGGGCTGCTGCGGCCTGAGCGTTGTAAGCGTCTGTGGCCTGCTGCTGTCCTGCGAACTGGGCTACCGAAGAGGCAGCACCTAGTGCCGCCATGATCGTACACATGGTGCTACTCCTTTAACTTTGCAAAAGGGATGAATGTCTCTCCACTGGGAGGGACGGTGATTGTTGGAAGGAATGTGAACCCGAGGTACTTCAGCCAGCGATGGTGAAGGGTGTTCCCGGACCACGTCATGTTGTGGAGGCATCGCCTACCGGAGGCCTCGAATAAATCGTCGAGTGCCTGTTTACTGGATCGTAGGAAGGGCGAGCGATAGTGTTTGATCTTGTCCGTACCCATCATCCAGACGGTGCCGAACTCAGGCCCTAAAGGGCTAGGACAGACGCCTGTGATGCCTACCGGGTCGCCTTCATGGTGTAGGAAGTAGCAAACCTCCGATGCACGGAAAGACGCCCACAGAGCATCCAGAGCGTTAAAGCCAGCGGCCTCACACTCTTGGATGTCTGCGGTACGAAGGTTAGGTGCTACGAACTCTACATCCTGCTCTATGGCAGGCCTGTAGTATTGGTTCATATACGCCTTCTCGCTTTTGGTTGGTACTCCGCCTGATACTCGGCATTACCGAAGGAACAGGGATAGGGAGTGCTGTTGGAGAGTGTAATGGTGACATCTGTGTTCGTCGCTAGAACAGGCAGGCGGTATGCCCCACTGTCCAGCGGGATGGCACCTATAGTGGAAGATGCAGAGCCGATGATCCGCCCGGTGAACGTGAAGTTATACGGGGGTCTACCGACGGTCTGAGACTTAACATCAAAGTATGCTGTGTTGTTGTAGGAGATGGTCAGGTACTTTAGCTGAACACGTCCATCCAAAAGCGCCACTTCGCCTTGCCCTCGCTGCTGCTTGGGGTAGATGGGGGAGAACTCGAAGGAGAAGGTGTAGGGGATGCCTACATATACTTCCTTACCAGTCAGGTCCTCATTGGCTACCGTGTACTCATCAGGGTTGGCCGTGGCAGACGATGTGTGCCTCAGTCCATACACGTTCAGTGCATCATCACACGATATGACCTCAACACGGCCTACAGGCTCGTATGGAAGGGTCAACGTCGTGTCACCACTGGCATACGAGATGTCAGCCGGGTCTAGCTCATAGAGTCGATCAATGTAGTACGTCAGGTTCTTCGCGTCGGTGTACACGTCCTCGTCGAGGAACATCCTTTCGAAGAATAGACCATCAGGACGCTGGAACAGCATGTACATATACGAGCCGGAGAACCCAGCCCAGAGGATGCGGACGACTGATGGAAATGTCCACTTGCTCCAAGCGTTCTGGACCTTCTTGTCACCAGCCCAGAAGTACTTATAGACGAACAGGGAGTCTATCTCGCCTTGGGTACCTACCACATAGACTTGGTTACGATCCGATCCCGTAGCGAACTGTACATCGTTCTTGATGTACTCCGGTATTGGGGCTGTCACATCGTCAGCGTCGTCGATAGCGCCGTTATCCTTCGGGTAGAACTCGTTGATCTTGACGTAATTGTAGAACGGACGGTCGTCCACCATGTAGAGCGAGGTGCCTAACAGGGTAGGCTTGATGCGTTCCGATACGTCAAAACCAGAGGAGAACTGTACCTTGATGGTTTTCGGGGAGAGGAAGTTGTCATAGGCGATGCGGAACTGTTCCTTCGATGACGTGACGATCAGGTCCTTGTTGAACTGGACGGCATGACGTAGTATGTTCACCTGATTACTCAGGGCTGCTACGTCGATGGGGTCACTGTCCACGAGCTGTGTCACTGTTGTCCGGTAGAAGTTCTCGTAGTTGTTAGCCTCAGACAGGATGATGTTCTCGTCAGACAGGAAGCCCAGACGGCCTACCCATGTGAACAGGTCGTTAATGGTCCTGCCGACAAAGGAAGGGTTCTGTGAGCTGCTGGAGTCACCAGCGGTACGTCCCTTCCAGTTATGTTCTTTGAAAGTCCATGTGCCATTAGAGTTGCGGATCAGGGCATGAGGCATGGTAGCCAGTTGTAGCTCCTCGCCTGCATTGTAGCCCACGCATTCTTCCCATAGTCCATCCCTGAAGATAACGTAATAGTCGTCTCCACCTTCTTCAGGGTCGCCCTGAATGTTGACGATCTTGCCTTCAGGGGCGTTAGGAGGGAGGTCCGAGAAGGACATGACAGACTTATAGAAAGCCTTCAGAGCCTTGTCGCCTGAACCGCCTTGAACCTGGATTTTACCATCCGTGGGGAAGTCTGTGATCGTGAGGGTTGATCCTGTCTGCAGGACCGTCCACCCGTTGCCTTCCAGTTCGGTCTTCAGCTCTCCAGCAATAACACCCGTATCTGGCACTGCCGTGCTAGCATCGGTGCCTACCGGGGTTAGGTAGGAAGCCTCGAGGGTCCCGTTAACATAGACCGAGTAGTAGTGGTTAGCCAC
>Ga0129333_10003083_pt1 | contig 15586 bp, 25 predicted proteins | sample CPB6_08_DNA_FD_94474 | JGI IMG/M metagenome (GOLD analysis project Ga0129333, IMG submission 94474) | Freshwater to marine salinity gradient microbial communities from Chesapeake Bay, USA - CPBay_Sum_0.6_0.8_DNA | ecosystem: Environmental > Aquatic > Marine > Coastal | place: USA: Chesapeake...
AGCCTTGCGTGTTGATCGTCCAAACTGTTCTCCGGTTTCGAGACTCACAGTTTCCAACCGCTTTCATCGGCCCATTCGTTTTGCCCGGCACGCGATCGCTGCCGAGTTGGTTCTCAATGTTGGGTTGACTGAGCCTCTTTACGGATGATTCAGCAACAGGCTCGGCAATCGCCTCGTTGTCGTAGAAATACTTCTCCGACCTCGAGAGCAGGAAAACATATTCGTGCGCCTTGGTGCATCTATCCTGCACGCTTTCCGGCATGGGGTTTGGCTTGTGCCAGATGATGTCCTGCCGCAGATACCAGCCATCGGCCTGCAAGGCGAACGCCACCCGCCACGGGATGCCGATCAAATCCTTTGGCTTTAATCCATCAGGGACAAGGCCGCTGGCCTTAGTATGCGTCATCTCTCTTTCGTTGTGCGTTTTCCCAAAATTGCCAGCTGGTCCCTTACCGCTTCCCGCATAGCTGTCCCCAAGGTTAAGCCACAACGTGCCATCCTTCCGCAGCACACGCCGCACTTCGCGGAACACTTCCACGATCTTGGCAACGTAGTCATCGGGCGCCGGCTCAAGCCCGATTTGCCCGTCGTGTCCGTAGTCACGCAGTCCGAAGTAAGGTGGCGAAGTCACGCAGCATTGCACCGATTCCTGCGCTAGTTGCTTCAGCGATTGCACGCAATCGCCTTGAAGAATCTTGAGATCAGTCACCGGCTCTCCCTCCGTGCATTAATTTGATCTCGGTTGAGCAGGAGCTTCTTAAATTGCTTTACGGCTTCATATGCTTCAGCAGCCGTTTCAAATGCGCCAAGGCTTATCTTCCGGCCCATAACTTTGACGCGCCCCTGAAACTTATTTCCAAGCCTACGAACATTCGGAAATCCGGTTGGGTTCACTTTGCCCTTCGCGTTATGCTGATTGCCGTGCTGGCTAACGACGCGAAGATTGTTCTTCTGATTGTTGAGTGTATCGCCGTCGATGTGATCGACAAGGTATCCGCGAGGAGCGTTTAGAATTAGGCGATGAAGGTACTTGGTTGAGCCTTTGATGCAGAGTTGAGCGTACTTGTATCGACCATTTTTTGGCGTCGCAGGGAAGCATTTGAATGATCCATAACGCTCAAAGTCATCGTCGTCGACTGCTGTAAAATCTCCTGTCGAGAGTTTGATCTTTTTCATTTTTTGAGAGCTGACATTGCTCGCTCAAACTTGAGCAAGTAAGGCATGGTCGATTGTTTTTTATGACCAGTCAAGCCCCCGTTGTGGATTCTGCAAAGCGTGCGCCAATCACCCGCCGCCCAAGCCTGCGGCGCGTAGCGTTGCAGGTAAGCCGAGACGACTCGCCGAGCGAATCCAAGATCCGAGACCTGCTCGTAGGTGCCTCCGACGCGGGAGTCGCTGAAGTAAGCGCGACTGATCTGGAGCGGCCCGAGGCTCCGCCCGTTGTCACCGAGGATCGGACCGTGCCGGCCGGACGTCTCGACGAGATGCAAAGCGCGAAAGAATAATTCCGGCGGAGCCGCGTGCGCGGTCGCGGCCAGCGAGAGGAGCAAGGCAAGGCGCTTCATGATACCACCTCCTCGCCGATCCCGTACTCCGCGCAGGTCGCAGCGAAGTCGGACCCGTCGCACTCGAAGATCGGTTCGCCGTTCGTCTCGAGGACGAACTCGCCGCAAGGCAGGAGCCACAGCGTGACGCGGTAATCAGCGGAGCCGACGTGCTCCGGGTGCTCGTAGGTGCCGACCTTCGTCGCGTAGGTGTCGTCGGTAGCGGCAAGCGCGGCGCGGATGCCGGCGCTGGGGATCATGTCGATGGGTGTCATTGTCGTTGTTGGTTTTAGTTAGAGAACTCAATGGAGCCCTCCGCGTGGGAAGGCTCGATGAGGTCTCAAACCTTGCGAGCGCGGGCGGCGTCGCGATTTGCAAGGATAGCAAGCGAGGCGTTGCGGGCGGTCTCGCGGCTGATGAGGCCGGCGCGGATCGAGCGGAGGGTGAATTTCCAGAGGGTCATTGTCGTTGTTGGTTTGGGTTGTTTGATCGAGAACTCAATGGAGCCCTCTTGCGAAGAGGGCTCGATGAGGTCTCAAGCCTCGAACGCGGCGCGGATGCCGCGATGACTCAATTGGAATTGATCATTGTCGGTCCAAAGCTCTCCCATTCCCTTTTTCTGCAAGCTGGTGAGCAGACCGCCAGCCGCCTTGCGGCGAGAAGCGGACGAGCCCTCGAAAAGATCCATCGCCTCGTCGATTCCGCCGTTGCTGAAGTTGTCGCTGATCTGCGTTTCGAGGTTGTCGTAGTTGAGGCAGATCTTAAGGAACGCCTTTTCCTTCTCGGTCAAAAAAGCGGCATCGGTCTTGGCGCTGGAGGTCAGGATCGTGGAGGTCATTGTCGTTGTTGGTTTTTGTTTTGGTCGTTGCTGAACGACGCCAACAAAGGACGAACCGAACCGCTTTGCCAAGACCAAAAGAGAAAAAATCTCCTGCGCTTTCGTAAGTCGCGCATTTAGCGCAAGTTACGGGAGACGAAAAAAGGGCGTCAGATCTGAAACTTGTTCAAGATCTCGCGCCGCCTCGCGCATCCTCCGCAACTCTTGAGCTCTGTTCCCGCGACCGCGTCGATCACTTCTGCGACCGGCTCGGCAAATCGCGCCACGATATCGCCCAGCCCGGTTCGACGATGTGTTCGCGTGAGCTCTCGAAATTTCTCGCGCTCGATCTCGAAGAATCCGTCTGCGGCGTAAGCGCCCGCGGCCTCGAATTTCTCCTGCGGGATTTTCCGAAGTCGGCAGAATTCCACTATCGCCTCTTTTGCAATGCGCATGATCATGTGCAATACAGTTGGACGAGGAACGACCAAAGCGTGCCGGTGCCGCCATCACAATTAGGTATCACCTCGACCTTCATTGTTGTCGTTCCTTGCGGGATTGAGACTTCGCCTGAGTTGAATGTCCCTGCGATGCAGCCGGTATCGTAAAGCACAGTCGTGTCAGCCCAGACCTTGAGTTGATCTTTGACCGTGATCATGTCTCCGCTTGCAACGAAAACCGCATTGTTCCCGACCGCGTTAAAGTTGAACGTCAGCGAAAATCCTTCGTCGCCTCCGCTATCTTCGACCTCGATCAGTCCGCAAAAGCATCCGTGGTAGCACGGGTCGATAGAGCAAAAGCCGGAGTAAACCGCGCCCTCGTTCCAATAATCATGCGGCTGTGCCAGCAGCGAAGGCATCAACTTGCGGCTAGAAAAGTGTACGTCACGGCCGATCCATTGACGCAGACTTGTAGATCAACAGGACCGTAGCCGGTCGGAATTCCTCCGGGGCCTGAGCCGTCGATCACGATTCGGCCTTGCGAGTTGTAAACGTTGACGCCGTTTTTTCCGTACATCGTCATCATCAAATCGACGAGCGCGTTGTGCTTCTCGGCTAGTTCGCGAAACGCCGCCGGTATCTTCTCAACTTTGAGATCGTCGCCCTGTGCCATGTTACTGCGCCGGCACGAGCCGGATTCTTCGGACGTAGATGTTGCCGAGCCAGCGTTCGCGGATGCACTCGGCGATCAAATTTGAGTTCGTCGCAATCGCTGTCGCGTATTCGGATGAGTTCGGAGCCGTAGCAGTTCCGGTCGATAGATAGGATACCGAATTCCCAATAGAATCAACCGGAGTAAATTGAGCCATCGCCGGCAGATCAACGTCGATCTGCGTCACGCTTGTTAGCGCATAATCGTTTTGCAGCATCGACGGAATCACGATTGTTTCCGGTTGAGATCTTCCTTGATCTGCTCGACGAACCCATAAGCCACCGCTCGAGAAAGTCCCAGTCCCGGGCAGTATCTTACCGACGCCGACGTATAGACCGCCGGCGGTTCTATCGTTTGCCGTAGTGAAAAGGTTCACCCGATAGCTTATGGAATTTCGCGTGTAGCTTCCGTCGAGATAGATCCGATCACCGGCCGAAACATTCGACGGCGTGTAAGGTATCGTGTAGTAAGTCGGCCACTCGGTCGGGGCGCTTGAAAGGTACCGCGTTCCGATTGAGATCGGCACAATGTATCCCGGATAGTTGAACGGGAAGTCCTCCCGGTCGAACCATGTTGTCGGGACCGCCGCCCATTGCCGCTCGAAGGACAGCATCCCACCGCTCATGTCGCGGAAGTTGTCCTCGGCGACGAGGAAGTAAGTCGTCGTAGCCGGAACGCCGTAGGTGACGGGTCCGGCGCTGTACACGGTATTGAGCGTGAGCGGCGTGTAATAGGAGACGGCGACTTGATGCGTCTGTCGAAAAACGATCTTTGCGTTAGGCTCTGGAAGGACACGTTCCCAAACCGGGAGCGAAGCGGTCACGGCGACCGAGAACGCTGGCTGGCTGGCTGACTTGTAATAGGTGACGCTCATTCGGTGTTCACGGGAATCAAACTCGCTTTGATATCCTTGAGATGTTTTTCGCTATCCTTGAGCACTTTAAGTTGAGCGCCGAGCGGATTTCTTTCCGCAGCAGTAAGCAGCCCAAGTCCCGACCGTAATTTCTCGGCTCGCTCTATGCTCTTCTCTGCCGACCCCTCAAAGCCTTCCGCTCGCTGACGCCGCGCTTGATTCTCAAGGCGAAGAATTTCTCGAGCTGTTGCCTTGGTGCTTTGTGTGATTCCTTTCCCGCCTTGTGCTAATTCTGATACCGTAAAACCAGATCGATCCAGACGAGCATCGCGCAAAGATGCACGACCTTCCGTAACTCGATTTTGAGCATCGCGCAGCGCCTTCTCGTTTTTGATCTGCGCTTCCGCGGCGCGTATGTTGTCTTCAACGATCTTCTCCTGCGTGCGCTGAATCTGCCGGTCGAGGTCGAGGATTCGTTTCTTTCGTTCGATCTGGTCCTCGTCGCTGATCGCGATGTCATCCGCTAGACTCGCCTCTAGATTAATCCGCTCCATCACGGCCTCGCGGAGTACGTCTTGATTGTCCATCTGCTCGCGCTCGAAGTCGCGGCGGCTGCGGTCGAGTTCCTGCTGCGCCTTGGCGAACGATTGCGTGTCGCGCTCGAGTTGCTGCGAGTGCTGCTCGTCGGCCTTTGCAACCGATCGCGTGAGCTTCTCGATCTCTTCCATCACGAGCGCCCTCTGCTGCGCGATCTCGAAAAGTCGCTTCTGTTGCTCCTCGGTCATTCCTGCCGGAGCTATTCTCGACGAGACAACGAAGCCGGCGACCGTTGTGTTTTGGACTGTAGGTTCCTCTGCTGCCTTCTGAATTTCAGCAGCCTCCCGAGCCAATCTCGCATCATTTTCGCGTGCCTTCGCTAGATTCTGCTCATCGGTTCGACGCGCCGCGAAGATTCGCTCGTAGATCGCAGCGGTTTCGGCGGTGCTTTTTTCAATGTCCTTCGCTTGATCCGCCGCATCCTTGAATCCCTGCGTCAGCTTATCGACGACCGAAGTGATGCTCTGAATCCCGAGCCCTTGAAGTAGTCCTCGGAAGACATCGCCGGCACCAAAAGCCCGGTTCAGCTTGCGACCAATATCATCGCCGGCGCGCCCGACGTCGGCAGTCGCCTTCGTGAGCGCGGCATTGAGTCCTGTCGTATCAAGCCCGAGCTTGGCGGTGATCTCGGAAAGGAAAGCCATCGGTCAGCGGGTGTTCAGTTCGCACAAGAACTCATTCGTGATCGCGTCGCTCGGCGACCAATCGTTGAAGTCTTTCCCCTGCTCGCGAGCGGCAATGTATTTGAGATACTGGAAGAGCTCGGCAAGCGGCGTGTCGAGGATCGCGTTTCGGTCCCATCCGGTCTCCTTGGCGATCCGCATCACTAGCGGAACGAGAAAGCACGTTCCGAGCGGACGGCGTTCGCCCGGTTCGGCGCTGCCTTTCGGCGAGTCTTGAAAGATCCCGTCAACGTAGTCGCGGACTGCCTCGACGCACTTGTCGAAATTCTTCGGACCGAGCCGGCGAAACATTCGGTCGCGCCGCCGGCGGTTGCCCCATCCCTGCGTTCCGTCGTTCTCCGCGTGCAAGACCCAGAGAAACGTCGCGAGATGCACCGGCTCGACCTCGCCGGGGCAAACGAAAGGCGACTCAATGCCGTTCAAGATCAGAAGATCCCGCGCCGTCATCGGCCGGATCTCCTCGCCGCAGACAGAAACCGGCAACGTGAGGAACGCTTGCTCGCGCCGAGCTTCCTCCTTCGCCCGCGATTCAGCAAAGCGGGGTGCGTACTTCTCTCGCCATAGTTCGTCGGGTGCCATCGCGGCGCTCCATGTCGGCCACCGCTGACGTGAGCGCAAGCCGCACGAGCGACAGCCGCAGGCTTTAGATCTCCTCGCGGAGCGTGAGCGTCTGACGCTTGACCTCGCGATTGCCTTCCGGCTGCGAAGCCTGCGTGACAACAAAGGTCACGCTGGTGCCGTTTTTGATCGAGACGTTCGTGTAATCTCCGCGGCTGACAAAGGTCGTCGAGGTCGTCGCAAGTTGCGCGGTCGCCGTCGCCGTGCGCGGCTCGGAGATCAGCACGAAACCGTTTGGCGCTCCGAGTTGATCCTGACGGTTAATCTCGAAGGTGCCTTCGGTCGGCTCAAAGCTCTCGAGGATCGCCGAGCCCGTTCCGCCACCGGAGAAGGTGAACGTCACGACGCGGGAGCCGTAAGGGAAAGTGGTCGGGTAGACGTAGGGAATGGGCATGACGGGAGGTCTTTAAGTTGTTGGAATTGTCAAACTGTCGGAACGACGCTCGGCAGGATCCCGTACTCGAAGCGAAACCGAAGCGAAGTCGTGTCCTCGCGGTCGCCCTCCGGGTCGCGGACCGAAACCCCGGAGCCGGTTTCCTGCACGTCGAGCGTCGTGTACCAAGTGACCGCGGGAGAAACGAACTTCTGCGCCTCGCGGGAAAAGAGGTAACGCACGCGCCCGCGGATTGTGCCGTGATTCTGCGGCACGGTCGCCGTGCGCTGCGTGATCACATCCACGCGAACTGTCGCGAAGCGGTGTGAGTAATACCATTCGCCGTTGGCGTAGGCCATCTGCGCGGAGGCGCGGCCAACCTCCTCAACCTCGATCTCGAGGCGAGGCGAAGTCGCGAAGCTGACGCTCTGCGCCGGCAGGATATTTGCGGTAGGCACGGTCGTTCCGCCGTTTTGCAGGACGGTCAAGACGGTCGCGACCCAGTTTCCCTCCTCGTTGTAAAGTGCGGCGTAGGTGCTCATTTGGAAGGCTGACCGAACGGCGTCTGCGCGAACGATGCGCGGCGCGTCTTCCCGCCGGACATAAGGCGGCGAAGTTCAGATTCAATCGACGCCCGACGCGCTTGCATTGCGGCGTTCACGATTTTGTTCTGGTAGTCTGGAATTTTCACGGAGCCGTTGGTCGCAATGATCTCGAGCTTGTTCGGTGTCGGCGGCTGAAATCCTCCGCGTGCGTAGCCGGAATGACGACGCACCCAATTAGGCATGGGAAGTCCGACCGCCTCGGCGGCGCGAAGCCAACCGGCGCGAGCAAGCCCGACGCGAGATTTCACGGTGCGCGTGTAGCTTTGCCAATCGGAGAAAAACGCCACTTGGTTAAGTACCTTTCGACGCACGCGACCGTAGCGATTACGGTTTTGAAGATGCGAAGCCTTGATCGCCGAGCTATCCGATAAGATTGAAGCGTTTCGGTACTGCTTCATGTTCTTCATGATCGCCAGCATCACCGTTTCGTTCCGGCGGTAAACGGCCTCGGCGAGTCTCGGATTGACGATATTTTTCCAATCAAGCGGATTGGCAACGCGGCTCAAGTCCGCCTCAACTGCACTATCTCCGCGCTGCTTTGCAGATCGCTTAACCTGATCGCTCTTCGGAGATCGCGTCGGAGGCGTAAGATTCACGATGTCCCGCAAAAGGAGCCGCATCTCCTCGCGTAGCAGCAAATCGGCATCTGCCTTTAGCCCGCGAACAAAGGTGTTCAACGTGTCCCGATAGCGCGCTTGATTGAGTGCGAACGTGAGCTTCATTGCAGCGGCCGTCGCAGGGTGTACTCATGCCATTGCTCGTCGGTGTTCGGCTTTACGATTTGCCACGTCGTCGAATCGAAGACGCGGTAGATGTAGGAGTTCGCCGCGATGCCGGCCGTAATCGAGACCCGCGGGATGCAGAGCGTGATCTGCCGCTCGTCAGCAAACCCGGTCGTCTCCATTATCACGTCCCGATCGGTCTGATTGAAGACGCCGTAGTAGGTCGTGCTTGAGAAGACAAAAGCCTCCGACGCGGTTCCGTCAGGTCCGCCAATCGACAGCGCGTCGATTCCGAGTTGAGTCGTGTCAAAGTCCTTGAGCGCCATACCTAGGCGGCGATTGTCACAACTCGAGATGCCGGCGTGAAGTGATCATCCTGCGCGCAGCCGGAGGGAACGTGCCAGAATGATTCGCGAACCGCGCCGGCAATCACGCACGGCGCTGAGTTGATCGCGAAGACCTCGGCCGCATCTCGCAGGAGCCGCGGGAGGTCGGCTTGCGACCGTGCGCGCAGGATGTCGGATGGATCGACTCCGGCCTCGATCAACCGCGTTGCCTGCGCCGCGTCGGCCAGAATGACGATGCGCCGGGATGCCAACCGCCGGCACTCCTTGAGCAGATCCGAGAACCGGAAGTGCCGCATCTGCGAGTAACCGAACGGCGCGAAGATGCAGACATCCGAGGTCAAGCCGTAGTCCTCGAGCCGGCCGTTCTCCTCGATCAAGTCGAACTCCGGTTTGCGATGCACGCCGGCGAACTCGGGATAGATTCCGAAGACGTAGTCGTCCCAAGACTTCCCGCTGCGTCGGAAGTCATCGTAACGGTTCGGCCAGATCTCGAGCTCGTAGATCCGATCGTACTTCTGGCACTCGCGTTGCGCCGGCAGGCTCGGCCTGACGTAGGAGACCGCGCCGAAAATGCCGACGTACTGCGGCAGGCACTCGATGAAAACCTCGTGACCTTGACCGGCAATGTGCCGCGCAATCGGCAAGATGCGGACGATGTCGCCGAGGCGCTGGTGGTAAGCGAGGCAGATTTTCACCGCTGGAAAATCATGGTCAGGATGTTTGGGTGTTTGCCGTTCCCGACCCGCACGTCGTCTTCCGGGTTCCCAACATATACCGGATAGTAGCCGACATCCTCAAAGGTCTTCGCGAGAGTCTCCGGCGTGAAGTGCCAAAGATGTTCGCCCGGCCGGCGGTGCTTCCACTCGGCAAACCATGCCGCCCCGAAATACGGATGAAACCAAGGCACCGAGACCATGACCGTCTCGGGTTGCCAGCCGCGCCGGAGCGGAAGGAAATCGAAGTGCTCAAGCGAATCGAAGAAGGTTACGAGCTCCCAGTTCTGTCGGTTCCAATCTTCGCGAATGTCGATGATCTGCGGCGGCTTGTAGGGCGAGACGTCATACCCGGCGAGATAGGCGTGCGGACGAACTCGGTGCAGTTCCTCGAGGAAAGATCCCGTGCCGAAGCCGACGTCGCAGACGCTCGAGATGTTGCCAGCATAGGACAGCGCCAACGCAACGCGGATCTGCGAAAGCTCACGCTGCGGGTACTTTTCGTACCTCGCGACGTAGGCATGGTCGTACTTCGCCCGGATGGTGCGGTCGATTGAGTAGAGCGCGCCCGTCTTCTCGTCGTTTGCGTATCCGTCGAAGGTCATGGGTTCCGCTCCTTGAACAGCGTCTCGCCGGCCTTGTATCGCTCGGTCGTGTTGTTGTGCGCGTAGGTTTCGTCCATCTTTGCCTTGCCGAAAGCTGGGTGCATATGCTGAAAGGTGAGCGAAGAACGCAGGTCAACGACGACGCCGTCGCCCCATGCGCGATGCGAAAACTCGTTGTCGGAGAAGACCGATTCGTATCCCGAAAAGAAAAGCTCGCCTTGCTTTTTGAGTCGAGCACGCGAGAGAATCGCCATGCAAAGGAGATCGTCCTTGCGAGTTCCGTCGCTGACAGCGACCACGATCTCCTCCTTGCTTAGATCGCGACCCTTGAGCGCATCGAGGAGCTTTTCATCCCAGCCGAGCGCCGGCACCCAATCGTCGGAAAGCTGAACGAGAAGATCGCCCTGCGATTTCTCGGCAGCTAGATTCCAAGCGGCAACGCATGATTTCGCCTCCGAGACAACCGACACGAACTGCTTCGCCATTCCAACCGAGATTTTATCGTCGGCATCCACGGCGAAGATATGCTCGATGCTTTCTGGCCGCGTTGCCGTCGTGAGCCAAAGTTCCCGACAATTTACGGCGCGAGATGACCGTCCACGAGTCGCATGTAGGAGTGAGATCTTCGGGATGTCGAAACCCTGCGCCGAACGCTGATGCGCGTCGGCTTCCTCGTTTCGGTCATTGAGCCGCAAGGCGCGAGCCATAAGATCATCACCGGCCCAGCCATACCATTTCGGCTCATGCGTCCACGGTCTTTCGCTCTCTGTAGGCTCCGGCAGTTCCATCATGCGCGACGCCCACCAGAGTGCCTTTCGTGCGTTCTCACGTTCGAAATTCAAAAGCACCATCGCAGCGTACGCCTCTCGGCACCACGGGAAAACCTCTAGCGCCCGCATGATATCGTCCACCGCATCGCCTGCTCCGTTCGCCATCCGGCCCAGATTGAGAAAAGCCTCGTATCGAAAAGCCGGAGGAAGGTTTGCGAATGAGACCGCGATGCGTCCGAACTTCAACGCCTTGTCGCGGTTGCCTTGACAGTAGAATTCTTGGTGCAGGTAAAAATACTGCGTTGCCGCCTCCGACGCTGATCGCTCGAGGATACGGATATTGCGCGCACGATTCTCCGGTTTGACTTGATTGGGGAAATGAACCCAGACCGGCGCACTTCGATCAACGTGATGGTCTCCGTGTCGGATTAAAAGATTCTCGTGGACGTCATTGCACCAATGCCGGCCGTCCTCGAAAGCGGTGCGACGCACGGCTCGCTCTCGAAATAATTTCTTATTTGTGCCGCGCACGTCGTAGGGGAAGCGGATCATTACCGTGCGCTCTTCCGCCTCTTCGAGCTCTTTGCGCAGTTGTTCCGGGCGCTCTACAACGTCATCGCAATCCGCCCAAACCAGCCACTCTCCGGTGCTCTGTCGGAAGGATTGGTTTCGTGCGGAGGCAAACGAATCGACGTGGTCCCATTTCTCTGCGCCGAGTCCGTTTTTGTAGTCCGAGAAGATGAAATCTTTTCCGTTGGATTGGCACCAAGTATCGGCCCGCATCACGGTGTCGTCCGCTTCCTTGCTTCCGATAGCGCGCACAAGCGACAGCTCGTCGAACGCAGGCGCAAACGCCTCTAGTAATCGTTCAACGTAAACGGATTCGTTGCCGCAAATGACGCAAAGGGAAACGCGCATGGCTCTCGGCGCGGTGTAAAAATCAGACCGACCGCATTGCTAGGTAAAAATCAATGAGTGCCTCTGGCCAAAGCTCTTGAGGGACGGAACGGAAATCCTTGTACGTCTCTGAAGTCCAAAACGGATTGGCGTTCTTCTTGAAATTAACGTCACAAGGAAGCACTTGAAGATTTAGATGATGGTGCGCGCCTCCATGCTTGATCGGAATGATGTGGTCGACGTGATGCTCAACGCCCGTCTTCTGCGTCAGCTTTCGTGCCTCGGCGTGCATTATCTCCTCAAGTGATTCATCATGCGTCTCGTGAGTCAGATTTCGCTTGCGCGCCCTGCGACTCGCAGCGCGCTGATTGATCCGGTCGTGATAATCGTTGGCCCATTGCTTTAATCGCTTCGCAGTCTTTTCGCGAACGTCGGGACGAGTGGCATATCGCTGGCGACAGTATTCGGCATATGCCTTTTGATAGGCTGGATCCGTCCGGATCTCCCTCATCCGCTTCCGACACAAAGCTCGGTTGTTTTCGATGGTCGATTCATCCGACCAATGCTCTCCATTCGCATAACCGATTCCATATCCGCAAAAAACTTTCCCATCCTCGCGCTTTGTTCCGTACTTGATTCTTGAGGCTTTGTTTTCACGAAGCCATTCACGCATTTCAGCGTGTAGTTTCTTACGTTCCAGAAATCCTTTTCCGCGCCAAGGGTGCATAAAAAAAACCGACGCCCACTTAAGGGCGCCGGTTTAGATTAAGCAAACGTATTCTTATGAGTATTGGGTCGAAATGATCTGACCCGCGTTCGAGTTGACGATCTTCTCGCTGGTGTACTGCGAGGCGCGAACGATGTTCGACTTGATCGCCTCGTCGCGGTAGGTGAACACGCCGACCGCGGGACCGTACTCGGACCAGTTCAAGGTGAAGCCGGCGCCGCCGCCGAAGTACCCGGACGAAGCCTCGGTCACGGAGCCAACCCAGATGTAAGCGTTCGACCAGACGTTCGACGCGCTGTAGGCGATGCCTTCAGCGGCAGAGTCGTAGCTGGCGCGACCGATGAGAACCTCGGAAACACCGAACACTTCGGCCGCAGCCGCCGTGCTGGCGTTGAGGATCGTGTCGCTCGAGAGACCAGCGCCGCGGAGGCGGTTCTGGAACTTCGTGCTGGCGCGAATCCGGGTCCAGACGGGAGCCGACATCACGACGCGGAGGTTGTTGGCGGACTCGCCGTTCGCGAGGATGCGGTCGATCGCCTCCTGCACGTCAGCACCGACGTCGAACGTCGCCAGATTGCCAGTGGTGTAAGCCGTGCCGGAATTGGTCGAGGTAAACGTCGAGGTGTTGAAGATCGCGGAGGCGACGCGGAGCTCGTGACCGAGCAGGAGCTTGCGCTGCGCGAGCTTGGCGGCGACCACCTCGGCGTCGAAGAAACGCGAGACGTCCTGCGCGACCGTGTCGTCAACGCCCATCTCCACGCCGTACTCGAGCGCGAGGTAGGTCTCCTGATTGTAAGCCGCGGTGGCGCGAGCGTACGAGGAATTGGGAGCGCGCTGCTTGATCTCGTTCTTCAGGAGCTGGCCCTGCTTGAGCAGAAAGCTCGGGTATTGACCGGCGCGAACCGGGACCGGCAGTACGGGCATGACCCGCGTGCCGACCAGATTCGTCTCCCAGTCCTTGGCCTGCTCGAGAACTCCAGCGATATCGCCACGGAAAACCGCGGCTGCATTGGTGTACATGGTAAGAGTTTCCTTTCTTTTAAGGGTTAGATGTTCTTCGGCAGGAACTCGATCGTTGCACCGTTCGAGGCGGTGGTCGTCAGAGCTTTGCCGATGGTGACGGTGCCGCTCGTCGCGAGCACGCCAGAGGAACCAAGATAGAGAGTGTCGCCGACGGTCACGGGACCGGTGCCGATGATACCCTTCTGGGTTCCGAAGTTCGTTAGGAACGCGACGGTGACGTAATCACCGGAAGCGGCGTCGATCTGGGCGAAGCCGTCGCAGGCGGTGCTGGACGAAAGTCCGACTCCGCGGTTGTTGGAAATCACGACGCCGTAGAAGGCGGTGACGGTAGCATTGGCAAGGAACGTGCCCGTGCCGACGTAGTTGGTAGCCATGATGGGTTACGAGTTAGAGTTTGATCTTTTCGCCGGCCTGCACGCGGGAGCGGTAGGCGACGTAGGAGTCGGAGTGGTTTTTAATGCAGAAGGAAATCGCCGCGGCCTTGTCGCCCTTAAGCTCGGCGCTCTTCTCGGCGACCAGCGCCTCGAAGGTCTTCGCCTCGGTCTTCGGAGCGGGAGCCTCGGCGGAGACGGCAGGCGCGGCGGGCGCACCGATGGTCTTCGCGAACTCCTTTACCGCGGCCATCGCGGCTTCCTTGGCGGCGAGCTCGACGGCGTCGGCCTTCTTGGCCTCCATCGCAGCAGGCTTGTCTTCGGGTTTCGGCAGCATCGACTCGAGTTTCGAGAGGCGCTCACCGTAAGCCATCATCGCCGACTCGATCATGCCAGCGACGGCTTTCTTCATTTCGTCATTCATTTCGGGATTGGGTTCGATTTCGATTGAGACGCCGGAGGCGTCGTTAAATTTGCTCATCATACGGGAAAAGAGTCCGTCGCGGTTCGCGGCCGGCTCGCTCACGAGGTCAACCGAGTAGATCTCCGAGCAGCGTTGCAGCACGGTCCGCTTGTCGCTCGCGAGTTCGGTTGGACCGGAGAACGCGATGGAAAGGCCGAAGGTGTCCGGTATCTTCTCCGCGATCTCGAGGACGTAATCGCGGTGCGGCGAGTTTTGCAGCAAGTTGAGATCGCCGAGGAGCTTGCTCCCGTCGATGCGCAGATTCGAGACGTATCCGATGATATCGCCGGCGCCCGAGTTGTGATCGAGCTTCACCTTGAGTCCGCCTTCGTACTGCGCCGCTGCGCTCTTTACTTGCTCGAGCGTCTTTGCGTCAACCTGCACGCCGTGACCGAGCGCCGGTCCCTCGGAGATCAGCGAGACGCCGCGGATCACGCCGGCGGCGCGGTCGATCTGCCCGGAGGCGGTGGCGAAAGTGATAGTCGGCTTCATCACTTAATAATGTACTTTGTAATAATTGGCAGCAGGACGCCGATGGCTCCGATTGCGCCGATCCATTTCCAGATCTGCCGCTCGTGTCCGGCGAGCTTCCGCTCGATCCACTCGACCCGCGAGGCGAGTCCGCGGTGTCCCATTTCTTCGTCTCCGATGATCGCTTTTTCGATCCGCTCGACGGAGGTTTGCAGACGGTCAAAGTTTTCCGGCGTCATTTGTGTGAGGTGAAAGTTGATTTGCCCTTCTCCACGATGACCTTGTTCCCGTCCACCGTGACGCTCATCGGCTCGTTGCTGGCCTCAAGTCGCTGAATCAGTTCGCCGATGATCGCGAACTCCGGCTTCTCCTCTTTGTCCTTCGTGCCGGTGATGCCTTGCATCATGTTGATAAGCGCAACGAGCGCACCGCCGATCATTGTCATGACCGCCGTGATCGCCGCGTCCGGCAGGAACGCCGATGCTCCGACTCCGATCAGCACGATGCCGGTGATGTAGGCCAAGCCGTAGCGCCCGATACTTTTGCCGGCGACCTCCTTTGCGCTCTCAGCTTGTGGTTGCAGGCTCATTTTTTATCGGCGGCACCGCCTTTCGATTTCATGTCGATAATCTTTTCCAGCGTCCGTCCGCCAAAGTACGCCGACATGACCAACATTCCCCATTGCCCGAGCAGCTCGACGAAGTTGTCAGCGACATCGAACCAGCCTGCGCCGTCTCCAATCGCGAGCAGCAGATAGGCCGAGAGGATGAAGACCATTGTCATCGGCCGGATGTTCTTCGACAGCCACGAGTCGCTGTTCATGTCCGCCTTCCATCGGTCGGACACGGCCTCTTGCTCGGCTTTGTAAGCCTCGATCTCGTGCTGGAGTTTCGCCACGTCGCCGTTCATCGCGAGCTTCGCAAGCTCCAGCTTCGCCGCCTCCTTTTTGTCGGGATCGGGCAGGACTCGGTCGAGAATCTTCGACCCGATATTCAAGATGTCGCCGATGGGCAGCATGGTCAGTTAAGAGCCAGCGTGATCGCGAGCATCACCGAACCCGTGACTAAGAGCACGAGTGCGGCTTTCCCTAGCAGGTCGCGATCAGCCGCAAGCTTTGTCCGGAGGCTCGACAACCGGCGCGAGAGTTCGGATGGCACGTTCGAGAAGTTCATGTTCTTGACGCGTGCCGCGGAATTGCGCCGCGGCTTGCGCGAGGATTTCGAGTGCTTGTTTCG
>Ga0129333_10003084_pt1 | contig 15585 bp, 9 predicted proteins | sample CPB6_08_DNA_FD_94474 | JGI IMG/M metagenome (GOLD analysis project Ga0129333, IMG submission 94474) | Freshwater to marine salinity gradient microbial communities from Chesapeake Bay, USA - CPBay_Sum_0.6_0.8_DNA | ecosystem: Environmental > Aquatic > Marine > Coastal | place: USA: Chesapeake Bay...
CACCAGACCTCAGAAAACTGTTTGCATTCTACCATAATATTCGAGAATATGATATCTGATACAGTACCTTCATCCCGGTTTTGAATACCTATACCCCGGCAACTTCCGGTTATGATGCAATTATTAAAGGTAACATGACTAATAGAATCCATATTTTCTGAACCTATTTTAATCGCACAGGAAGTGCTGATCAATGTGCAGTTTGAAATAACGATATTTCTGCAGGGACCTAATTCTTCATATTCCCTTCGGTTTTTTAAACAGATACAGTCATCACCAGATTCTATATGGCAATTACTAATACGTATATTTTGGCAATGATCAAGGTCGATACCATCACTATTGCGAACTTTCAGATCGTTATATAAAGATATATTTTCAATGGCAACATCATAGCAGCCAATAAAATGAAGCGCCCAATAGGCGGCATTACTAACAGTAACACCGTACATTTTTATATTTTTACACGATACTAGTGTAAGCATATGAGGTCTTGGGTCTATAGTTTCAAATGGTTTAAGCTCATAAGAGTCATGCAGTTCATCCCCCATAAAGAAGATACCGTTGCCATCTAACGTACCGCCACCTGTGATGGAAATTTGATTGAGATTTTCGCCACCGATCCAGATTGTACCTTCACCCATGTTTTGTCTAAATGCACTTTTTGTATACACACTTTCATCTGGATAAGCTTTAAGAACGGCTCCGTGTTCCAGGTGTAACTCGATATTCGATTTAAGATTAAAAGGTCCGGATAAATAAGGCTTACCGGCAGGGATCACTACTTTACCACCACCCAGGGCCGCGCAATAATCTATTGTTTTTTGAATTGAAACCGAATTATTCGTAAAATCATCATTTACGGCTCCAAAATCCTGTATATTCGCTAAATTCATTAATTTTATATGTGGGACATATTTTAAATGGTAATATATTTAAAATATATATTAAAATTACTTTTTAAATGTCTTAAGTTTTAGTTGTTTTACCAGAAATTTCTAATTAATCATCCAATCACTATGTCTTCCAAAATCAAACCCATTAAATCAGTTTCACTGGTTGAACAGGTAGAACAGCGCATTCTCGAATTTTTAAAGGAAAACCGCTTTAAATCCGGAGATTCATTGCCAGGAGAGATTGAACTTGCTGAAAATTTGGGAGTAAGTCGTAACATCGTGCGTGAGTCACTTAGCCGCCTACGTATGTTTGGTGTAGTTGAGTCTAAAAAGCGCAAAGGAATGTTCATCGCTGAACCTGATATTTTGAGCGGAATTGAACGTATTATGGATCCTGATCTTTTAGGGGAAGAAGCTATGCAACACATTTTTGAATTACGGCTGGTGCTTGAAGTAGGTATGAGTGAATTGCTGTTCATTAGAAAAAATAGTTCAGATATTAATAATTTGGAGGAAATTGTAGATCGTGAGGCCAATGATCCTCTTTGTAAAACAGATATTAAAACTCGTCTGGCTTATGAGATTGAATTTCACTCCTATCTTTACAAAATGTCTGGTAATGGTACATTAAACCGTTTTCAGTCTATGCTACTACCGGTTTTTCATTATATGATGCAGCAGGAATCTAAGTCTGATGCTAAACCGGTACGCGGTACTATTTCGCATAAAGATCTTGTTGAAACTTTACGGAATGGAACCGCTTATGAATTTCGAGAAAACATGCGCAATCACCTTACTCCGCATTTTAGCAAATTGAGTTAAATAATTCATATTTTTTAAAATTAAAGTCCGTCAATCCTTCAGGCTAATCCGTGATTGACGGACTTTCTTGTTCTTAGTAACCCGGATTTTGGCTTATCGAATTACCGGAAGCGTCAATCTCGGACTGTGGTATTGGTCTTAGTCGATTTTTATCACTAATTGCATTATTAAGAGCTGCATGTGGGTTGTATTCTAAAACGCGTGATACTAAAGTACCGGTACGTTTTAAGTCCATCCAGCGGTTTACCTCTCCTATAAGTTCACGAGCACGTTCTTCTAAGATTAGTGTGATATCTATATCTGTTGCAGTCAACGGTGTAGTAAGACCAGCACGTGAACGAACAGTATTAAGATAAGTAGCTGCCGCATCCAGATCATTTTTCTGGAAAGCAGCTTCAGCTGCGATAAGATAGGCTTCAGCACCTCGCATCATAATCATATCACGATCTCCTAAGGCTCGCTCATTTGCATAAACAAATGGAGCTCCTGGGTCATCAAATTTTTTGAACATAGGGAAGTGTACGTTTGTTACGCCATCATTCACCAGATATTCATCGGGATTAATTACAGTGTAAGGTTTACTGTCTATACGTGCTTGACTCCAGGCGGTTTTAGGAAAATAAATTGCAGTATCTCCAACTTCTAGTCCGTCTTCAGCCACATCAGCATACATAACATAGCGTAATGTTTCTTCATTACGGGTATCTTCAGGGTCGAACATATTAAAGAAATACGGAGTAGGCATTCTGCCTATACCATTTTGGTACAAAGTACCCCGTTCCAAACCTGAATAATTGAAGTACTCAAACTTGTAAAGTAAATGTTTGGTGTTTCCCCAGCCCACGCTCGAAGATTCGCTACCGAAGAGATAAGAAAATATTACTTCATCATTCCGCTGATTTTCAATATCAACCACAGCAGCAAAAGTAGGCTCTAGTGGATGATTTGCGATTACCGTTTCTGCCAAGGAAATAGCACGCTCATAATCATCTGGAGCGGCAAAAGATTTGTAACCTCGGGTTAGCAACACTTTTGACAATAAATGGCGAGCAGCATCTTTAGAAACAGTTCCATAGACTTCTGGATTTTCATCAACAGTGTTGATGGCATCATTAAGGTCGCTTACGATAAGGTCATAAACTTCTTGTTCTTCAGCACGTGTGAAATCTGATTTAGCAGTTGTAATGGGTGCTGTAACAAGGGGAACCCCTCCGTAATTTTCGACCAGTTTAAAATAGGACCAGGCTCTGAAAAACTTGGCCTCGCCAACTCCTCTGCTTTTTAAGCCTTCTTCTACACCATCAATCAAATCGGCATTTTCAAGCAAAGTATTTGCTGCTGCAATAATTTGATACTGATTGGCCCAATACACCTGCATCACATAGTTTGATGCGTTCATATCTACATAGTCATTAATCGCATCGGTACCGGTAAGAGGTGAGGAGCGAGTCACGATATCTGTACCTAGATCTTCCAGCACATATAACATATCTGGCGCATAACGAGTGGTATTGTCACGTGATATTTCGTAAATATAATTGAGAAGTTGGTTAAAGCTTTCAGCATTTTCCCGCGAAGAAGGAATACTAATAGCCTGTCTGTTTGTTTCCTCCAGAAAATCTTCGCAACCGGTTAAAAGCGTACCGATAAGGAGTAAAGCGAGAGATGAGGTATAAATTGATTTTTTCATAATACTGTATATTTTTTTAGAAACTAAAGTTTAAACCAGCCATATAGGTACGGGACATAAATGCAGCACCATAGGTGTTTCTACCGGCATTCTCTGGATCCCAGCCATCATAATCTGTAAAGGTGAACGGATTTTGAACTGTAGTGTATAAACGTAGCCTTTTAATACCCAATTTTTCTGTGGTAGTAGTTGGTAATGAGTATCCTAAGGTCATAAATCCAACTTTTACGAAAGATACATCCATATTTTTAATGGCTTGTTGATAGGGACCGCCATTACCAGGCTGAAACCAGTTGTTGGTAGGGTTATCAGGTGTCCAGTAATTAGTGTCATAACCATTCCACAACCGGGCTGGCTCACCATCATAAGAGAATGCTCTGGCATTATGGAAATTACTAGAGATAGTAACCCCCTGACTTGTATATACAAAGAAGGAGAAGTCAAAATCCTTATAGTTCATAGTGCTGGTAAAACCACCGGTCCATTTAGGTAATGGGTTTCCAAGTACGGTACGGTCTCCTTGCTCAGTAATTTGCCCGTCACCATTAATATCAACTACACGAACCTGTCCCGGTTTCTGACCGTAGGTAGCAGCTTCTTCAGCTTGATCCAGTTGCCAGATACCATCGTACTTATAGCCGTAGAGTGAACCGGTTGGTTCTCCTACACGGTGAATAAAGGTACCTCCCTGAGCACCAAAAATAATTTCATTACTGTTGTTATATAAATTAACGATCTCATTTCGGTTGCTTGCAAAGTTTATATTAGTATTCCATTTGAAGTTATCATTGTCAATTATTTTGGCATTTAGGCCTATTTCAATCCCGCGGTTACGAGACTCCCCAATATTGTCAAAGGTTCCGGAAAAACCAGTTGCGGTAGGTAAGGGTCTGAAGAAAATGATATCCCTGATATTACGATTATAAATATCTACACTACCGGTTAATCGGTTATTTAAGAAACCAAAGTCAACACCCACGTTCACCTCAGAAGTGCGCTCCCAGCTTAAATCCTGATTAGCAAGACCGGAAACAAATAGGGTAGGTACACTCGCATCACCAAGATTAGTATAACTTGAGTTAAGCAAAGACAGTGTTCCTAAAGGATTTAATCCTCCGCCAATACCATTATTACCCGTTTGCCCGTAACTAAGGCGTAACTTAAGATCGGAAAAAACCTTTTGAGAATTCATAAAGTTCTCGCGAATAACCCGGTACGCTAGTGAAGCGGACGGGAAAAAAGCCCATTTATTATCTTCTGACAGAACAGAAGCACCATCGTACCGTCCTGTTAAAGTAAGGATATAGCGATCCATTAAATTATAATTTACACGAGCTGTGTAGGATTCTAAAGTTTGTTTGCTAAAGCCGCTTCCATAAGAGTTAATATTAGAACCGGCACCCAGATTGTAAAAAAGGAAATTATCTGAAGAGAAATTTCTTATCTGAATGTTATAGGACTCATTTTCCTGTAAAAACCTTGAATATATGAAAGTAGCAGCAATGCTATTATCGCTATCAATATCTTTGTTATAATCAATAATGTTATCCCATGTATAGGAATAGTCCAAAAAGTTGTCTACTTGCGCACGGGTACTGCTTTGGTTACCTATAGCACTTTTGGTATACAAACCTCGGTACTCACCTAAACGGGTGTATTTTACGTTAGGAGCAAACTTTGTTGTAATGCTAAGCCCTTTAAGTGGTTTTACACTTAGCGAAATATTACCGATAAAATTGATGTATTTGTTCTCTAGCTTCCAGTTTTTGGTATCAAAAATAGGGTTACTTACCTGTGTTTCTTTTTGTGTAGGTAGAAAAAGTAAGTCTCCATTTTCATCATAGGCCCGTCCTATAGGTTTTAATCGATATGCACTTCTAAAAGCTTCTAAACTACCTTCGTTGGTTGTAGCTAAAGTGATGTAATTATCATAACCAAAAGTTAACCAGTCGGTAAGATCACTTTGGATGTTACCTTTTAAAGTATAACGCTTAAAGTCTTCACCATAAGTAGTACCTTCATCTTCGGTATAACCTAAACCGGCGGCATAAACCGTATTTTCATTACCTCCGCTAAGATCCAGGGTATGGTTTTGCTGAAAACCGTTGCGGGTAATCAGGTCAACCCAGTCTGTGCTTACGCCGTTTGCAATGTTTTGCAGTTCTTCTTCACTCAAATAATCTTCAATATTAACAGCTGCTGCGGAGTACTGGCTGAAGTTACCATCTTTATTAGAAGCAAACTGATTCCCAACTACTACGTCTCTAAGGAAAGGGATATAACTCTGCCCATCAAAAACAGGAGGCAGATTATAAATTTCTTTAAAACCTACATAGTTGTTGTAACGTATACTCATTTTACCTTCTTTTCCTTTTTTGGTCTGAATGATCACAACCCCATTGGTACCACGGGAGCCATATATAGCCGCAGATGCAGCATCTTTAAGCACATCCATACGTTCAATATCTGCCGGATTAAGGAAAGAGATATCGTCAACAAAAATCCCGTCTACTACGAATAAAGGGTTTTGTCCGGGACTATATCCACCGTTACCAGAACCAGAATTGATGGTATTAGCCCCTCTAACACGGATATTAAAGCCGCCAGAACCTGGCTTATTATCTGTACGTTGTACAGTTACACCGGCAACCTGACCCTGAATAGAGGAAACAGCGTCTATCTTGTTGGTTTTTTCAAGAGTTTCGCTACTTACCGTGGATACAGAACCGGTAAGGTTAGAGCGTTTTACTTTGCCATAACCAATGATAGCAACCTCTTCTAGTGATGCTATGTCTGTTTCCATATTAATGGATAAAGAAGTCTGGTCTTTAATGATAACTTCCTGGCTAACATACCCCACAAAACTAAATACCAGTATGGATCCAGATTCAGCCTTGATCTCAAAAGAACCGTCTAAATCAGTTACGGTTCCAGTATTAGAGCCTTTGATATTTACGGTCACACCCGGCAAAGTTTCGCCTGAGTCAGCATCGTAGACCACTCCCGAAATCGATTTCTGTTCATAACTCGAATAAAATTTTACGTAGGTATTGGCTTGACTTACCTCCGTGCCTAAAAGTACCAGTATTGCGAATATTGGTCTTAGCATCCTGAGCTGTAAAAGTTTTCTCATAAATGATGTTTTGGTTATAATAAAACTAAATATGTATTTATGTAATTATGTACTACATAACAATGTTAAGAAAATATTTTGAAAACATTAATACTTTTTCAAAAAAAAATAGCATTTAGGTGGTATTTCTCAATTTGTTTGAGTTTTTGTAAACTGGGAAAAAATCCTCATAGTTATTTAAAGATAGGCGTAGCATGTGATTTGCTATCTAAACTGTACACACCTCGTATTTATAGCTTTTTTAATGTTCAATTTACATTGAGAATAGGAAAGTCTTTATAGTTTAATCTTAAACGAATATTATTTGTGGCAAAAACATTAATAATATTTAAGTGAAAAAAAAATCAATTATTTAATTTTGCTTATAAATTTCTGGTTAAAATTATTTTTATGGTGTGCTCTATATCTTAGCTTTTCTGCTTGATGATCAATTTTTTACCTAAAATGATAATTTTGCTTTTTATACAGAAATCACTAAAATTCTTTAAAAGTTAGTTATGGATGAATCTTCTCGACTTCATGATTTATATGATCATCAAATACTAGATAGTAATCCAGAAAAAATATTCGATGAGCTTACTTATTTGGCTTCATTAATTTGTGGTACTCCTATATCTTTATTTAGTCTTTTGGATAAAGACCGTCAATGGTTCAAATCTGTGTATGGTATTGAATTGAAAGAAACGCCACGTGCAGATGGTTTTTGCCATTACCTATTACATGGAGCTACGTCTTTATTTGAAATAAATGATGCTTCCAACGATCCACGTTTTAAAGATAGTCCTTTGGTAGAAGGCTTTCCTTATATATCCTATTATGCAGGAGCCCCTATTAAAAGTGCTTCAGGGAATATTCTAGGAGCTCTTTGTGTTATCGATCAAAAACCCAATAGCCTTAATGATCACCAAAAGAAAGCTTTACAGATTTTAGCAGGGAAAGCGACTAATTATTTAAAAACCCGTAAGGCACTTATCGATCAACAAAAGAATATAGAACTTAACGCTAGCCGATTAAAACAAATACTCGATAATACGCCGGGAGTTATCTTTCAATTCAGGATTCAAGATGATATTAACCTTAGTTTTGATTTTATAAGTAGAGGGATAGAGGATATTCATCCTAATCTTTCCGACAAAAAGATGAAAGAGCAGCCAAGAAGTTTTTTACAGTATATTCATCCCGAAGATGTAATGGGATTTCGGCAAAGCATGAGGAAATCAGCTTCTTCCTTAAGACCTTATAAATATAATTTTCGAATACTTTCATCTAATGGTAAAACAAAATGGTATAAAGTTAGGGCGACCCCGCAACATATTGATCAGAAGACGGTAGGGTGGTTTGGGACTTTGATGGATGTTTCTGGTATCATGGAATATGAAACAATTTTAGAACAAATTACTTTTGATATATCTCATGTAATCCGTAAACCATTAACTACCTTATTAGCTTTAAACAGTAACCTCCGAAATCATGATGAATTAAATGAAACCGATCTGCGAGAGTATTCAGACATGATTAATATAGTTATTAAGGAACTTGATGTATTTACCAGAAAGATTGATCAATTCTATCAATTGAAGGTCGCTGATCACCAAGATAGAATATAACTATCAAGCACTAATACTAATCTAAAATTGAATTCTCGGCATGCCCTAAATAATCTAAATTGCTTATTTTAAGTATCCCTCTTTATATTTCCCCTTCCAATAGCTATGCGAATTGGAAGGGGAAGAAATAAAAAATAAATTTCTAATAAATACTTCGTTAGATGCATGTGATATAGTCTTCTACTAAAAAAAATCTATTCTTAATAAATAATAATATCAAAGTTTATAATCCTCTTTAAAATTATTTGGAGAAATCCCCGTATTTTTTTTAAAAAATTTGGAAAAATGACTTAGGCTTTTAAAGCCTAAGTCTTCTGAAATATGCAAGAGACCTAAATCATTTTGGAGTATTGCTGCTTTCGCTTTTAATATCACATATTCCGATATTATTGTTTTTACACTTTTGCCTAAAATCTGATAAGTAATACGATCTAAATGCCTTTTACTTAAATTAAGCTGATTGGCATAAAAAGCAACTGATTTGTAACTTTTGTAATTTTTAGAAATTTCGACTTCCAACCTATAAATAACATTAAAGTATCTTGTTTTACTATTATCCAAACCTGTATATTCAGATAAGTAGTATCTGGATAAATCTATATAAATAATAGAAATGAGATATGCGATTTTTCTAAAGCTGAAATATTCATCACAGTTGTATTCTTCTTTTAAAAACTGAAATTGATGGATAGTGGAGATAAGCTCTTGGTTCTTTAATAATAAACTAGGTGGATTATGATAGGATAAATAGAAGGGATAGTCATTGATCTGGTCGTTGGGTAAAAGTAGGTCGAACAGGTTTTTTGAATGAAAGAAAATATAGCCTTCAGGAGCAACAGTAAATTTCCAGGAATGTACTTGTCCAGGTCGCATAAAAAATATACTACCCGGCTTTATTTCATAGCTTTTAAAGTCTATTTCATGATTCCCTTTTCCTGCAGTAAACAATACACATAAATAGAAATCATGGCCATGAGGGGACAATATCAATTCTTTATTTTTTTCAAGATGTTTTCTAAAATCGTTAAAATAAAAATCTATTTTATTTAGATCCTCCTTGAATTTTGGGATAGAGAAAATCGTTGGTTTTTGCATAATGTCTTAAAAGTATAAAAAAAAGGATAAAACGGGTAAGAACTATGATTTTGAGTACTGGTAAATTTGTAGTCCAATAAGAATGATGATGAAAATTTTAGCGATACTGAATAATCGATGTCCTAATTGTGAAAAGGGGAGCATTTTTGATAAAGACCGAGGCTTGATTAATCTTTCAATTCCAAAAATGAATAAAACCTGTCCCTCATGTGGCTTTCAATTTGTCAAAGAGACCGGCTTTTTTTATGGCGCTATGTATGTTAGTTATGCTTTAACGGTAGCAGAAGGTTTTACCTGGTTTTTAATCGGTTATTTTCTTTTAGGACTTTCCTTAATGACCAACTTTCTGATAATCGCTGCGATAGCACTATTATTAAGTAGATTTAATTTCAAAATTTCAAGAACTATCTGGATTTATATATTTTACAAATAACATTAGAATTCTTCATCGTTTGTATGACTTACAAATATCTATTGTAATCAATGGGTATTAATATTGTGTCTAAAATGGATAAGTGTCTTCCTGGGATTATTACAATTACAAATTCAGAGTAGATAGACCATATTTTTAATATCGTTAGAAATACCAGTAATTAATGATGGCACAACTGCTTGTATATGTGATTTAGCAAAATAAAGCAGGTTTCAGAGCAAATAGACCCTCTTGCGGTCTAAAAAGACTGGTTTTATAAGCTATTCTTACAATCCATTTAGATAAACTCAATTTCCTGTTATTGGATGTACAATCTGAATAAATAGTTTAGGTGTCGATTTCAATTTGGCGAAAAAATCCCGAGTCTATCCCGTTAGTCTTTTATCCTGTTTTTTAAATTTCATTAAAGATTGATATATCTGCTTATTAATAAATAAGCTTAAAAACATAGCAGCCTAAACTATTTATCCTTTATTTATGCACAACCGGTTGTTTATAGGTGGGGTTTCGTAAAATTAATATATTTTATCTTGCTTATTAGTAATTTCAATTTTCACTAAAAAATATATTTTAAAATATTGAAAATTAAAAAAACAGTTAAAAAATTTGATGAATTGATTTTAAAAAATTAAACTTGTAGTCAATAAAACTATTAGTTAAAATTGTAAATCTATATTTTCAGTTTATTTAAACAATCGATTTCGTAGACTCGAATAATTTAAAATTTTTATTATGGGGAAATATTTATTAAAATTTAATTTTCTGATGCTTTTGTTTTTCTGTCAGTTATCTCTTGCTCAGGATAACAAGGTGACGGTATCAGGAACAGTTGAGGACAGTGCAGGCCCCTTACCTGGGGTGAATGTTATTGTTAAAGGAACATCAACGGGGGTGACCACAGATTTTGATGGTAGATATGTACTCGAAGATATACCTGCGGGATCAACTCTTGTATTTAGTTATTTAAGTTTTAAAACGCAGGAAATTCCTTTGAATTCCAGGACGGAAATTAATGTTACTATGGAATCTGATACGCAATCGTTAGAGGACGTTGTTGTGGTTGGATATGGTACTCAAAATCGTTCGGAAGTGACAGGCGCCATTTCTTCTATTGATTCGGAGGAGATTGCCAGTGTTCCAGTAGCAACGGCAGATCAAGCACTACAAGGGAGAGCTCCCGGAGTAAACGTAGTAAATAGCGGTGCACCAGGAAATTCGCCTGTAGTTAGTATTAGAGGTCTTGGAACGCCTAATAACAATAGCCCTTTATATGTTATTGATGGTATTATTGCTTCTGGGATGGGAGATCTAAATCCTAATGATATAGAGAATATTCAGGTGTTAAAAGATGCTGCAACCACGGCGGTATATGGCTCTAAAGGCTCCAATGGTGTGGTTTTAATTACGACCAAAAAAGGTAAAGGCACTCAAAAAGCATCACTGAACTTTGATGCTTACTCTGGGGTTAATTTCGTAAGCTCTCGGTATAACGTATTAAACACTCAACAGTATATTCAATATTTGGATGAAATAGATGCTACACCTACTAGAGTTTCAGATCCTCAATACGCAGATTTCATCAATAATGATACAGATTGGCAGGATGAAATTTTTAGAGGAGGACTTATGCAGAGCTATAATTTAGCACTTTCTGGAGGAAACGAAAATAGTAACTATCGGTTTTCTGGAGGTTATCTAGAGCAAGAAGGAGCTATTATTGAAACTGGATATGAAAGATTTAATTTTAGAGCAAACAGTAATTTCCATTTTGGTAACTTAACCATAGGAGAAACTTTAGGCGTTTCTTTTGATGAACAGAACCCGGAAAGGGATAGTGGAGGGCGTTCTATAATAGAACATGCTATTAAAATTTCTCCTTATCTACCTGTTTATAATGCAGATAATTTAGGAGGCTTTCAGGGGCCTAGTAGTTCAATTGATGGTCAGGATGCAGAAAATCCTGTAAGAGTTCAAACTTTAGGAAATGCCAGTAACCGTTCTGTTAATATAATAGGGAGTCTTTTCGCAGAATATGTGTTTTTCGATAAAATTACTTTCAAATCTCAGGTAGGTCTGGATTATAGTAACTTTAAAAATACCAATTTTATTCCTTCGTATAGAGATGATGAAACTTCTACAAATAGTACTCCATATGCGCAGATAACTAAAAACACTGGGATATATCAATCGTTGACCTATACCAATAGTTTGACTTATAAAGACTCTTTTTTAGAAAATCATAATATTGAATTCCTCTTATTATCAGAGCAGCAAACGATAAAAAATGAATCTATTAATGCGAGTAGTAGAAATGAAATTTCTGATGAGGTAGAACAACTCTCCTTAGAGGTAATCTTGGTTCAAGCTCTTCAGAATACGTACGTATAGGTTATTTAGGACGATTAAACTATAATTATGATAAGAAATATCTCTTTGCGTTCTCGCTTAGAAGAGATGCATCTTCAAGATTTGGGCAAAGTAACAGATGGGGGTGGTTTACTTCTGTATCTGCTGGATGGAATCTGGGCAGAGAGCGTTTTATGGATGGCTCGATATTCAATAACTTAAAACTTAGGGGTAGTTGGGGAACTACCGGAAATGATAATATAGGTGATTATCGATATAGTTCTACTCTATTAACCAATTTTATTTATCCAATAGGTGGTAATCCCGTTCAGGGAACTACTGCGAATGGGTTGGGTAACGCAGATTTGAAATGGGAAGAAACCGAGATGAGAAATATAGGTTTGGATGTTGGAATTAATAATAATCAGTTTACTCTTTCTTTAGAATATTATAATAATAAAAGTGATGATCTTTTAATTGATCGTCCATTAGCATACTCTTTAGGTTATAATGATCCGGTTATTACTGAAAATGTAGGATCTGTTAAAACTCATGGTTTAGAAGCCAATTTAGGGTATAATGATTACGATGGTGATTTTACATGGTCTGCTAATCTTAATTTTGGAACTAGTAAAAATGAAGTGATATCTCTTGGCGGAGTTCCTTCAATACCGGGTGCCAATTTTGAAGGAGAATTTGTGTCGAGAATATCGGTAGGGGAGCCTTTATTTTACTTTTATGGATATAAAACCAACGGGATATATCAGACACAAGAGGAAATTGAAGAAGTATTAACCGCTAATCCAGATCAAACCGCTGTTAAGCCTGGTGATGTACGTTATGTTGATATCAATAATGACGGTCAAATTAATTCAGATGATAAAGTGAAAATAGGAAATCCCTATCCAGATTTCACCTTTGGTTTTAATTTCAATGCGAATTATAAAAACTTTGACTTGAATTTATTTGTAAATGGTTCGATAGGTAATGATGTATTTAACACCAATATTTACGATTTAGAAGGAATGACAAGGCCATTTAATGCTGGTACCCAGGTATTAAATAGGTGGACTGGTCCGGGTACCTCCAATAGTATTCCCAGAGCACTAGGAGCCACTCAAAACACGAATGCTTCAGATCGATATGTTGAAGACGGTTCTTACACCAGATTAAGAAACTTGGTAATAGGATATTCTTTTCCTTCAGAATTTTTCAATGATACATTCTCAAAATTTAGAGTGTATTTAAGTGGGCAGAATTTATTGACCTTAACAGATTATTCTGGCCTTGATCCAGAAATTGGACGTATTTCACTTAATAATGGGGCAGCAAGAGACAATTTCGAGCTTGGTATAGACCGCGGAAATTACCCTCAACCAAAATCTGTTCAAATTGGTCTTCAAGTTGCATTTTAAAAATTAAAGTTATGATGAAAACATATAAAATTACAGTAATATTTATTTCTGTTTTATTTTGGATTTCTTGTGATACAGACCAATTAGAGCAGAACAATCCAACTCAACTTTCTCCTGAAACATTTTTTAAGAATGAAGCACAGGTAAGAGCATCGGTGAATGCAGTATATGCCAGTCTACAAACTATAGGCTCATATAGTAGAAATTATTACTATATGATGGATAATATGGGACACGATAATACTGCTAATATACAGCAGGAAGCTAATAAAATTATATTCTTGGATTTTTCTTTTGATGCCAGTTCAGAATTGGTTAGAGCATTTTGGGATAGTGAATTTAGAGGAGTTAATAAAGCCAACTTTGTAATAGACAATGCAGATAGAATTAATGAAATCCCAAATTCTCTTTTAAGCCAGGAAATGAAAGATAAATATATAGGTGAAGCAAAATTTCTTCGTGCTTTATATTATTTTAATTTGGTGACAAGGTTTGGAGATGTGCCATTAATTACTACTATTCCAGAAGGTGGTCAAGGCCTGCCTAGAACTGCTTCTGAAGAAGTGTATGCACAGATTATTGCCGATTTAAAAGATGCTTCTCAGACATTATTACCTAAAACTGAAGAAGAAAACGGAAGAGCAACCCGTGGTGCGGCATACGCATTTCTAGGGAAAGTTTATTTATATCAGGAAAATTATGCAGAGGCAATGAATGCTTTTGAAAATGTATATGGAAAGTATGCATTGGCTGAAAATTATTTTGACAATTTTAAAGAAGAAACAGAACATGGTCCTGAATCTATTTTTGCGGTTGAATATGATGAATCTATGCCAAACGGTGCTTTTTGGAATTCTGATGTGAATGGAGAAGGAGGAAATGAGTCTAGTTTAAGAGGTCAGTCTTATGGAATGTTTGATTGGTTTAATGCGTATCCATCGGATGAATTAAGAGCCGAATTTGAAGAAAATGACCCTCGGTTCGATGAAAGCTTCTATACTGTTGGAGATACTTATGCCGGAGGAGTTATTACCGAAATTAGCTTAGACAGACCTGCAGGTTGGAGAAAATATCAAAATTATTATAAAAGAACTAACGAAAACCTTCAATCTGGTATAAATATGAATGTAATTCGATATGCCGATGTTCTATTGATGATGGCAGAAGCCAGTAATGAGTTAGGGAACCAAGCTCAGGCTATTGGATATATTAATGAGGTACGAGATCGTGTTGATATGCCATTATTACAAAATGGGCTAAGTCAGAATGAAGTTTTTCAGGCTATAGTTCATGAAAGAAGAGTTGAATTGGCCGGAGAGCAAGTACGTTTCCCTGATTTGGTAAGATGGGGGCTTGCAGAACAAGAACTCGGAAAATATGGTTATCAGGAAGGAATACATAACTTCTTTCCTATTCCTGAAGTAGAGTTAAATACAAATGATAGTATAAATAGCGGAGATCAAAATCCTGGATATTAATGAAAAATAGAACTTGATTTAATATTCGAGTATTGATCTATTGAAACCATAAATAGGCAGCTTCTATTAATAAAATTAGAGAGGCTGCTTATTTTAATAAATACTGTTAGTTTGTTTATAGGCAGGGAGGATGTAATCACAACAATTAGCTATAGCAAGCATTTTTTTAACGACCATAGTTATACTACACTTTCTTCTTAACTAGCTTATTACAAACTAATCCATATAACAGATATAAAATGTAACGCAGTTGAAAGTTTTTGTTACATGCAGGGAAAGATACCTAGTATATATTCAAGTAAATTGCTTTCTAAATTTTTGCAGGTTTTGTCTCATACTACCCCAAAATTATGCATGGGTTGCAATATGACATGATCCCTAGATGATCTGGTTGTTATTAAAATGATATGAAGATATTTGGTCAATTTTTAATTGTTTCATTGCTATTTGGAGTCTCTAAAGGATATCCCTTTCAGGATACTTTGATGACTTTAAATTATGATGAGCCTGCCAAAGTATGGGAGGAGGCTTTGCCAGTTGGGAATGGTAGGCTGGGAGCAATGGTTTTCGGCAGAATAGGCATGGAGACTATTCAATTAAATGAAGAAACCGTTTGGGCCGGAGAGCCTGGAAATAATGTGGTCGCTCTAAGTGAAGAACAGTTAGAGGA
>Ga0129333_10003085_pt1 | contig 15572 bp, 17 predicted proteins | sample CPB6_08_DNA_FD_94474 | JGI IMG/M metagenome (GOLD analysis project Ga0129333, IMG submission 94474) | Freshwater to marine salinity gradient microbial communities from Chesapeake Bay, USA - CPBay_Sum_0.6_0.8_DNA | ecosystem: Environmental > Aquatic > Marine > Coastal | place: USA: Chesapeake...
AAACACGTTACAAAGGTAAAAGCAAATGTTCCAATCCGAGCATCTGCAGGAAAAGTGGGCACCACTTCTCGACTATGATGGTCTTGATCCAATCAAAGATTCACACAGAAGAGCAGTAACCGCCGTCCTGCTAGAGAACCAAGAAAAATTCCTGAGAGAGCAATCTGCTTTCTCAAACGGAATGCTGATGGAATCACCAACCAATAGCGCAAACGCTGCTGGTGCTTCAGGTGGATTCTCAGGTTCCGCTGCTGCAGCAGGTCCTGTTGCAGGTTTTGACCCAGTTCTGATCTCACTCATCAGACGTGCAATGCCTAACCTGGTCGCATATGACCTCGCAGGCGTTCAACCAATGAGTGGTCCTACTGGACTCATCTTCGCAATGCGTTCACGCTACACCAATCAGAGTGGCACTGAAGCTCTGTTCAATGAAGCAGATACTGTATTCTCTGGTCAGAACTCTGGTATCGGTCTTACCGCTGCATCAAACGTTAATGCTGGTATGGGTACTACCACCCAGTACGGCAGCAACCCAGGTCTTCTGAACCCAGTTGGAAGTGCAAATTCCACTGGTCCTAGTGGATACAACGTTGGTCAGGGTATGTTCACTGGAGATTCAGAGAATCTCGGTAACGGTGCTGGCAACCAGTTCAACGAAATGGCATTCTCAATCGAGAAGGTCCTTGTTGAAGCCAAGTCAAGAGCACTGAAGGCAGAATACAGCCTTGAGCTTGCACAAGACCTGAAGGCAATTCACGGTCTGAATGCAGAAGCAGAACTTGCTAACATTCTCTCAACTGAGATCCTCGCTGAAATCAACAGAGAAGTTATCAGAACCATCTATAAGGTTGCTGAGCAAGGCGCTGCTGCTAACACTGCAACCGCTGGTGTATTCGACCTTGACATCGACTCCAATGGTCGTTGGTCAGTTGAGAAGTTCAAAGGTCTTCTGTTCCAAATCGAGCGCGACGCTAACGCAATCGCACAAAGAACTCGTAGAGGAAAGGGTAACGTTGTAATGTGTTCAGCAGACGTTGCTTCTGCACTGAGCATGGCTGGTGTACTTGATTACACTCCTGCTCTGAACGCAAACCTCAACGTTGACGATACTGGCAACACCTTTGCTGGTGTTCTGCTTGGTAAGTATCGCGTATATATCGATCCTTATTCAGCAAACGTATCTGCTAACCAATACTACGTTGTTGGTTATAAGGGTTCTTCACCTTATGACGCAGGTCTCTTCTACTGCCCATATGTTCCTCTCCAAATGGTTCGTGCCGTTGGTGAGAACACCTTCCAGCCTAAGATTGGCTTTAAGACCAGATACGGTCTTGTTGCTAACCCATTTGCTGAAGGCACCACTCAAGGTCTCGGCAGACTTCAAGTTAACGCAAACCGTTACTACAGAAGAGTTCAAATCAAGAACCTCATGTGAGTCTGGTCACAACTTATTCAGGAGACCCGAAAGGGTCTCTTTTTTTGTCCATAAATATTTAAAAACTACTTTGATATGAAGGATACAATTTTATTGACTTTTGGTTGTAGTTGGACTTTTGGTGAAGGGTCTGGATACGAAGACTGGATGAATGAAAAAGAATATGAAAAAATTAGAGAGAATGAAAAAATTTGTTATGAGAATGGTTGGAGGAAAAGAGTTATTGAGCATTTTGATATAGATCATATTAATTTTGGAGAACCAGGATCAAGTAATGATCGACAATTTAGATTAGCAAAACAGTTTTTTGCATCAAAAAAATTTGAAGAGATTTATACTTCATACAAAAAAATTATAGTGTTATGGGGTATAACAGCAACAAATAGATATGATTTTTGGTGTAAAGATACAAATCGATATGAAAAAATATTATTAAATAATTCTGAAATTGATGTAAAAAAATATAATCAGTATGAAGATCATTTGGGATTAATGTTAAAAAAATTATCTTATGATCATCACATTAGAATTAATGAATTGGAAGTTGAGATAATATTCTGGAATCAATATTTTAAACTGTTAAAAATAAAAAATTTTTGGTTTGACACATTTTATTCAATTAAATATAAAATTAAACCTGTTAATTTTTTTGATATTGATAAACCAAAGAGAGATTTATTATCTGTGTTATGTGATAAAAAACGAGATCATTATAATGTTAAATCTATTATGAATGAAAATACTTTTGATTATGCAAAAAATAAAGGGATCGTAAATGAATACAGTTTACACCCAAAAAAGGAAGGATATAGTTTAATTGCAGATTACTTTATAGATAGATTAAAGGAGCACATTTAAATGGCAACGGGTAACCTGTATAGCAATCAAATTCAAAATAGGAACTTTCTTTCCTCTATTGGTTTTAATTTTACTCTGAATAGAGCACGTAAAGTATCATTCTTTTCTAACTCGGCAAATATTCCAGGAATGACTCTTGGAGTTACTAATCAACCAACTTACTTAAAAGATATTGATATTCCTGGAGATAAAATAATATTCCAAGATTTTACTTTAAGGTTTATTGTTGATGAGAACCTAGAAAATTATATGGAGATTCAAAGATGGATGCGAGGTCTTGGATATCCTGAATCTTTGAAAGAAATATATGAGTTGCAAGGACAAGATACAACTCAGTTAGGATATGATAGTCAGTCAATGAACATCTATTCTGATGGAACGTTGCAGATTTTAAATAGTAATCAAAGACCACAATTTGAAGTCATATTTAAAGATATGTTCCCATACGACTTGTCAGAATTATCTTTTGATGCTACCAATCCAGACACAGAATACTTTACTGCAGAAGTATCTTTCAAGTATACTATTTACGATATATGTGATCCAAAAGGAAATAAATTATGATCTTTGATCTTGAACAAATCCAAGAAATGTGGGAAAAAGATGCTCACATTGATATGGATAACTTACATACTGAATCAACAAACATCCCTCTTTTACATGCTAAATACTTTGAGATTTACAACAATGTAATTCTTCTTAAAAAGAAAGCAGAACAACAAAGAAAAAATATTCGTCACGAACGTTATGAGTATTTTACAGGTAAAGCAGATCCTGAAGTATACGTAGAAGATCCGTTCCCTAAAAAAATTAGAGATAAAGATACTCTTCAAAAATACTTGGATGCAGATCAAAAGTTGTCTCAAATTAGTTTAAAGGTTGAGTATTACGAAACGATTTTAAACTATCTAGAAAGTATTCTAAAGGTAATTCAAAATAGAACTTACCAAATAAAGAATGCTATTGAATTCTTAAAATTCCAAGCAGGATATGGTTGATAACTTTGATCTTTTGATTCAAAAATCAAACGAAGTATATTTAAAAATTACGTGTGAACCTCACATAGAATATGAACTAAGAGACTATTTTAAGTTTGAGGTTCCTAATGCAAAATTTATGCCTCAATATAGAGGTAGAAATTGGAATGGGGAAATTCATTTATTTGATGTAAGAACCAAACAACTCTACGTAGGTTTACTTGATAAATTAATTTCTTTTTGTAGCAATTATAATTATAACTATAAATTTGAAGAAAATAAATTTTATGGGATGCCCTTTGAAGTTAATGAGGGAATCTCATATGAAGGTGTAAAAGATTATATGAAATCTATTTGCTCTCATGTCCCGAGAGACTATCAAATAGAGGGAGTATACGATGCACTAAAACATAATAGAAAGTTATTGATAAGTCCCACTGCATCTGGCAAATCCTTGATGATTTATTCTCTCGTAAGATATTATGTGGAGAAAGGGCAAAAAATTCTTTTAGTTGTTCCAACGACATCTCTTGTAGAGCAGATGTACAAAGACTTTCAAGATTATGGTTTTGATTCTGAGTCATATTGTCACAAGATATATTCTGGTAGAGAAAAAACTTCTGAGTATCCAGTAACAATCACAACATGGCAATCTATTTACAAATTAGATAGAAGTTTTTTTGAAGATTATGGTGTTGTTATGGGAGATGAAGCCCATTTATTTAAATCTAAATCATTGATACAAATCATGACGAAGTTACATCATGCCAAATATAGGTTTGGATTTACTGGAACTTTAGATGGTACACAAACTCACAAATGGGTTCTTGAAGGTTTATTTGGTCCATCATATAAAATTATAAGAACATCAGAATTGATGGAGAAGGGGCATGTATCAAAACTAGACATTAGATGTTTAGTATTAAAACATAAACCTAGAATATTTGCAACTTATGAGGATGAAGTTCAATTTATAATTTCACATGACAAAAGAAATAACTTCATTAAAAATTTATCTCTCGACTTAAAAGGTAATACTTTAATTTTATTTTCACGGGTTGAAACACACGGTAAACCCTTGTATGAATTAATAGATAGTGCTAAAAAAGCAAATAGAAAAGTATTTTTTGTTCATGGCGGTGTTGACACAGAAGAAAGAGAACTTGTTAGAGAAATAACTGAACGAGAAGAGGATGCAATTATTATCGCTTCTTATGGTGTATTTTCTACTGGAATAAATATAAGAAACCTACACAATGTAATTTTTGCCTCTCCTAGTAAATCAAGAATTCGTAATCTACAATCTATCGGAAGAGTTCTTAGGAAAGGTAAAAATAAAACTAAAGCAATGTTATATGATATATCTGATGATTGCACATATAATTCAAGAAAAAATTACACGTTAAATCATTTAATAGAAAGAATTAAAATTTACAATGAAGAACAGTTTAATTATGAAATAATAACAATTAACTTAAAGGAATAGTTATGGAAGAAGATTTTTATGCAACAGTTAAGTTAAAGAGTGGAGAAGAAATATTCTCAAAAGTTATGCCATGCTTTGAAAATAATAAAACTTTATTACTTATTACAAATCCAATTACAGTATCTGAAGTTACTACAAGAAGTGGAGCAACTGGATACAAATTAGAACCTTGGTTAAAAACAACAAAAGATGATATGTTTATTCTTGATATGGATGACGTTCTTACATTAAGCGAATCCAAAGATATCGAGATGATCTTAATGTATCAGTCTTGGATTAGAGAATCTACTGATTTTGATCCTAAAGACAATCCTCATGGTATTAGGAGAAAGATCAATAGAAAGATGGGATATCTCTCTAATGTTAATGATGCTAAAGAGATCTTAGAGAAACTATATAAAAACAGTTAATAATATAACTTGAAAGCGCAACAATGCTATTATACCCATTTTGACCACCCGTGTCAACCCTTGATTTTATTTGTATAGTAGTGTTATAATTTCAACAATTATTAAAGTTATTTTTATGGGTATGCAGGCGGTGCCTAAGAGAAAGAGATCAATTCATTACGTCAATAATAAAGAATTTCTCTTGGCCTTAATTGAGTACAAGAAGGAATTAAAATCTGCAGAAGAACGTGGTGATCCAAAACCAAGGATTACAAATTACCTTGGTGAATGTTTTTTGAAGATTGCAACTCATCTATCATTTAAACCAAACTTTGTCAATTACATTTTTAAAGATGACATGATTTCTGATGGTGTAGAAAATTGTGTCATGTATATCCATAATTTTGATCCTGAGAAGTCTCAAAATCCATTTGCTTATTTTACTCAGATTATTCACTACGCGTTTCTTCGTAGGATTCAAAGAGAGAAAAAGCAACTTGAGATTAAGAATAAAATTCTAGAAAGAACTGGATTTGATGAAGTGTTCTTTGATGACAATACAATTGACGGCATGAATTATTCTGACTATAATTCCATTAAAGACAATATTCATTCCAAGACTCGGTATTGATGAAAGTAGCAATCATTACAGACCAACATTTTGGTGCTCGTAAAAATTCTAAACTTTTTCACGACTATTTTTTAAAGTTCTATAAAGATGTATTTTTCCCTACTATTCTAAAAGAGGGAATTACAACTGTTGTAGATATGGGCGATACTTTTGATAGTCGTAAGGGAATTGATTTCGCTGCTCTTGCCTGGGCAAAAGATAACTATTACGATACTCTAGAGAAGATGGGCGTTACTGTCCATACAATCGTTGGTAATCATACTGCATACTATAAAAATACTAACGATATAAATGCGGTCGATCTTCTTTTAAGGGAATATGAAAACGTTCAGGTATATTCTGAACCAACAGAAGTTCAATTAGATAAACTTAAAGTTCTTTTTATTCCTTGGATTAATGAAGGAAATTATGAAGAGACGTTTAAAAAAATAAAATCCACAAAATGTAAATGTGCTATGGGGCACCTTGAATTCTCTGGATTCCCACCATATAGGGGGTTTACCATGCAAGAAGGTATGGACTCCAAACTCTTTGATAAGTTTGAATTGGTTTTTTCTGGACACTATCATACCAGATCGGATAATGGAAAGATATTTTATCTAGGAAATCCTTATGAGATATACTCTAATGATATTGGAGATACTCGTGGATTCCATATTTTTAATACTGAAAGTCGTTCTTTGCAATCAGTAAACAATCCTTATACAATGCATGAAACGATTTATTATGAAGATAATGATTATCAGACATTTGATTCTAGAATGTATGAAAATAAAATTGTAAAACTAGTTGTAAAGAAAAAAACTAATGAAAAAAAGTTTGAAAAATTTGTTGATAAACTTTATGCAACAGATATTGCAGAATTAAAAATTGTTGAGTCTTTTGCGGATTCGACAACATTAAATGAAGAATACGATTTAGAATCTGAAGACACTGTATCTATTTTAAATAAGTATGTTGATGATTTTGAAGACTCAATAAATAAAGCATCGGTGAAAAGAATCATCCAACAAATATACAAACAAGCTTGTGAGTTAGCATAACATGTATATTCTTACTTTAGAGGGTAGAGAAGATCAAGGTGCTTATTCTGTAACGAATCAAAAAGGGCAACAGATTCTTTACCTTTTTGAAGAAGAAGATGATGCAGTGAGATTCGCAATGATGTTAGAAGAAGATGATTATCCTCCTTTAACTGTAATAGAAATAGAAGATGATTTAATTATAAAAACTTGCGAAGTTAATGGTTATGAATATGCCATTATAACAGAAAATGACATTGTAATTCCCCCAGAACAAAATGATATTATTTGAAAAAATTCGATATAAAAACTTCTTAAGCACTGGTAATCAATTTACTGAGATTAACCTAGCGAAGAATACAACAACATTAATCATTGGCAATAACGGATCTGGTAAAAGTACTATCTTGGATGCTTTGACCTTTTCTTTGTTTGGAAAGTCTTTTAGGGGTGTTAATAAACCACAGTTAATCAATTCTGTAAACGAAAAAGATTGTGTGGTTGAAATTGAATTTAAAGTTGGAACTAATCATTGGAAAGTTATTCGGGGATTAAAACCAACTGTTTTTGAAATTTATAAGAATAATGAACTCTTGAATCAAGATTCTGCATCTAAAGATCAGCAGAATTGGTTAGAGAACATTGTATTAAAAATGAACTATAAATCTTTTACTCAGATTGTTATTCTGGGTAGTAGTAACTTTGTTCCTTTTATGCAATTGGCGGCGGCAACTAGGAGAGAAGTTATTGAAGATCTTCTTGATATTAAAATATTTTCTTCGATGAATGCTGTCCTTAAAGATCAAGTCAAAACGTGTAGAGATGAAATTAAAAATTTAGAGTATAAAAAAGAATCTATTCAAGATAAACTAAACATGCAGCAGAGTTTTATCGAACAGATTCAAAACATTGGTAAAAAAGATATTGAAAATAAAAATCAAACAATTAAAACTATTAGAGAAGACAATGAAAAGTTATTAGTTAGTTCACTTTCCTTGGAAGATGATCTAGTTAAAAAACAAAATGAATTGGTTGAATTTACTGGCGCAACAGATAAACTGCGTAAACTTGGTAACCTAAAGGGAAAACTATCTCAAAAAATTGCAAATGTAATTGATGACCATAAGTTTTTTACCAACAATACGGTTTGCCCAACTTGCACCCAATCTATTGAAGAAGACTTTAGAATAAATAAAATTAGTGACGCCCAAAATAGAGCAAAGGAGTTGCAATCTGGTTATAAAGAACTAGAAGATGCAATTAAAGAGGAGGAAGGTAAAGAGCGTCACTTTACTTTACTATCTAAAGAGGTAATTAACCTATCACATGAAATTTCTCAGATCAATACTAAGATCTCTGGACACCAAAGACAAATCGGAGATCTTGAACAAGAAATTCAAACTATTGCCGATCAACTTAAAAACAGAAATACTGAACATGAAAAGTTAAAAGAACTGGAAGATCAGTATGAAGAGTTGCGTAAAGATACTGATACTAAAAAAGATCTTTTAATTAATTACAACTTTGTATCGGACCTATTGAAAGATGGTGGGGTAAAAACTCAAGTCATTAAAAAGTATCTACCTGTAATCAATACTCAGGTAAACAAATATTTACAAATGATGGAGTTTTTTATTAATTTTAAACTTGACGAAGAATTTAACGAGTCGATTGAGTCTCCAATTCATGATGACTTCTCTTATACTTCTTTTAGTGAAGGTGAGAGAATGAGAATTGATCTAGCACTTCTTTTTACTTGGAGAGAAATTGCAAAGCTTAAAAACTCTTTAAATTGTAATTTGATTATTTTTGATGAGACATTTGATTCTTCTTTGGATACATTTGGAACAGATGAATTTATGAAGATTATTCGATTTGTAATTAAAGATGCAAATACTTTTGTTATCTCACACAAAGAAGGGATGCGAGATAAGTTTGCTGAAGTTTTAAAATTTGAAAAAATTAAAGGATTTAGTAAGGTGTCATCATGAAAGTTTTAGTTACTGGTCATCGTGGATTTATTGGAAGAAATGTATTTGCTGATTGGCAAACTACTCACAATCATTTAGTTGTGGGAATGGACTTTCCTTATGATATTGATAATTTTGTTGGTGATGATTACGACTTGATTATTCATTTAGCAGCATTTGCAAATATCAGAGAAAGTTTGGAGAATCCTCAGAAGTTTTATGAGAATAATGTTGTAAAGTCTAAAAAAATATTTGACTGGTGTAGAGAGACAAATACTAGACTTTTATACGCCTCTTCTAGTGCGGTAGAAGAAGATTATTGGGAAAATCCCTATGCCATGACAAAGTGGATTAACGAACAGATGGCACCACCTAACTCTGTTGGGATGAGATTTACCACTGTTTATGGTCCAGATAGTCGTCCAGATATGATGTATAGGATGCTTGAAGATAAGACTGCAACCTACGTCACCAATCACAAGAGGGATTGGATTCATGTCAAGGATGTGTGTCGAGCAATTCGTTATCTTGCTAGTAGTAAAGTTTGTGGACCAGTGTCTGTTGGATCTGGTAAGTCTGTTTATGTTAAAGACCTTGCTGAGAAGATGGGGATGGGACACCTGCCAGTTAAAGAACTGACCCCAGGAGAGAGACAGGACAATGTGGCAGACACTACAATACTAACTAGTATTGGATGGTTTCCAACCATTAACGTTCTGGACACGATCAATGAACACCCCCAACTGGCAACACCACAGTAAAAAAGAACAAAAGCGAAAACTCAAACCACAAGCACTTCGACAAGCAAAAGCACGTCGGCAAGCACTTAAAAAGCGCCTCACAAGAGGCGCTTCTTCTTTTTTCTAAATAATAAAAGTTAAACCAGTAAACTTCATGAATGAAGCGCGGGATGGAAAATCTGCAAAAGATCCAGGATACTCTTTGAGAGATTGGTTTAAAGGTGGTGGTTGGGTTCAAACTGGTGGTAAGTATGATGGAAAACCATGTGCAAAGCAACCAGGACAAAAGACCAAACCATATTGCAGAGATCCTGATGATCGAGCTGCTTTAGATAAAGATGAGAGAAATAAAAGAGCCGCTAAAAAACGTAGAGAAGATCCAAATCCAAATAGATCGGGTAAAGCAAAAATGGTAACTCAAGAAGCTGCTGGTGAAAAAGATGCATGTTATAAAAAGGTAAAATCTAGATATAAAGTTTGGCCAAGTGCTTATGCATCTGGAGCATTGTCAAAATGCCGTAAAGTTGGTGCTGATAACTGGGGTAATAAAACAGAAGCAAAGGATGAAACTGAAATTGGTATTACTGGATTACCAATTCCTAAAAAGAAAAGATCCCCAGCAAAACAATATGAATTTGAAAAGAACAGAAGAAAAAATTTAGGAACAAATGTTGGTGGTCGCACTTACAGTAAAGATGTAACTCCAGGATATAATCCTCATCAAAAGACATTTGAACAGTTCATGGAACAAGTTAGAAGTATCTGACCAATTTTTAAACTGTCCACCGACCCTCTATCCTTAGGGGGGTTTTTTGTATACTTGATTCAGTTCAAACGAATTCCAATGTCCGTTCGCCACGAAATCAAGTCTCAACTTGCCAAGCTCCTTGCTACCGAAGACCTTGTGGTTGAGCACAAAAAGGTAGAGACTGCTTGCTTTAATGTTCATACTCGTGTTCTTACCCTTCCTATGTGGGAGAAGGCAAGCAACACTGTGTATGACCTTCTGGTGGGTCATGAGGTAGGTCACGCTCTCTATACGCCTGATGAGGATTGGTTGAAGGAACACAAGATTCCTCCGCAGTTTGTGAACGTTGTGGAGGATGCTCGTATTGAGAAACTGATGAAGCGTCGTTACGCTGGTCTTGCTAAGACTTTTTATAATGGATATAAAGAACTGGTGGATGATGACTTTTTCCAGATTGCTGATGAAAAAATTGATGAGATGAATCTTGCTGACCGTGCAAACCTGTGGTTTAAGGTCGGCAACTTTGTCGATATTATGATTGAGCGAGGAGAAGAAACTGAAATTATTAATTTGATTGCCAATAGTGAAACTTTTGCAGACGTGTTGATTGCAGCAGAAGAATTGTATAAGTATTGCAAGAAGAAACAACAAGAAGAAACTAAGATTCAACTTGATAATTTAGAGGCTCCGCAAAGTGGTTCAGACCAACCTGCTTCAGACTTTGTTGATCAACAACAGGGGCAGTCTGAATCTGATGATTCTGATGAGGGTAATTCTAAGCAAGAACCCGAACAGAAAGGAGAACCCGTAAAATCTTCTATGGGAAGTGAAAATAATGAAGAACCAGAAGTCAAAACAATGGATAATCTGGAAGAAGCTCTTAAAGATCTTGTAAGTAATTCTAATTTTGAGAACGTTTACTTGGAATTGCCTCAACTAGATCTTAATAAAATTGTTGTTCCTAATTCTGAGATTCATTCTAAATGCACGGAATCCTGGAATGAATTGCTTGAACAAGTAGAGCAGAAAGAACTTATTTTTGGTGAAGTTGATAAAAAATATCAAGAATTTAAAAAGTCTGCACAGAAAGAAGTCAATTATTTGGTGAAAGAGTTTGAGTGTCGCAAGGCTGCGGATTCTTATGCTCGTGCAACTACTGCTCGTACTGGTGTTTTGGACTGCTCTAAACTTCATATGTATAAGCACAATGAAGATCTCTTTAAAAAAGTGACTACTCTTGCTGATGGTAAAAATCATGGATTGGTCTTTATCCTAGATTGGTCTGGATCTATGTCTGATGTTATGGTTGATACTGTCAAACAACTGTTTAATCTTGTATGGTTCTGTAAAAAAGTTGCAATTCCATTTGAGGTTTATGCTTTTACTTCTGATTATCCTTTGGTTAAATATGACCATGATGGAAGAGCAAATCTTCGTACTCTGTCCTATAAAAAGAAAAACGGACTTATTCAAGTTGGAGAATGGTTCTCTCTGATGAATATGCTTACAAGTAAAACGAATACAAAAGTTCTGGAAGAACAAATGAAAAATATCTTTAGACTTGCTCATGCGTTTGATCGCCATTCATATTGTCGGTATAGTGTTCCTCCTGGTCTTAGTCTGTCTGGAACTCCTTTGAATGAATCTTTGATTGCTCTCCATCAAATTCTTCCTAAGTTCCAAAAAGAAAATAAACTTCAAAAAGTTCAGTGTGTTGTTCTTACTGATGGTGAAGCTTGTAATATTGTTTATCACAGGGAAGTTAAGCGTCATTGGGAAGAAGAACCCTATTTGGGAACATCTCAAATTGGAGCAAACGCATACCTGAGGGATCGTAAAACGGGTCATACTTATGCATTTAATGGTGATCATCACAAGATTACTGAGATTCTTCTTGAAAATCTTACTGATAAATTTCCCAATATTAATTTTATTGGAATTCGTATTCTTGAACCTAGGGATGCCACCAATTTTATTCGTCGTTATTATGGTTGGTATGGTGATGAATTGGATAAGATGACAAGCATTTGGAAGAAAGAACGAGCGATTGCTATTAAGAAGTGTTCTTATCATACATATTTTGGTTTGTCTGCAACTGCCCTTGCACAAGGAACTGAATTTGCCGTTGAAGAAGATGCAACTAAATCTCAAATTAAAAGTGCTTTTGTTAAGAGTCTTAAGACTAAAAAAATGAACAAAAAAATTCTTAATGAGTTTATTGAGTTGGTTGCAAAATGAATTTACCGCACATAGTTAAAGAAGAAACAAAAGAGGTATTGGTTGTATGTGATAGTGCAATCACTGCAATGGGACTCGGATCTTGGGGTAAGAAATATTATCCAGGATACAGGGTTCGGATAATCTCTAAAAAGTTCTTTGAGGAATTTAGACAATCTTAGAACCGTCCACTCTACCCTCGACTCTGCCCCACTCTACCCTATAATTACTTTGTTGAAAACAACTCACCTAACTACATCATGCCTCGTAAATCTTCTGTGAACGACCAACAACTGATTGAAAGCATTAAAGAACTCTATGGTTCTGAAATTACTTCTGGTGATCTCAAAGGTTTTTGTGCCTCTCGTGGTCTTAACTATCAGACTGTGACTCGTCGCCTTGAGGGATACAAGACTGCTCGTGGTCGCTGGAACCTGGAAGTGACTCCTAGCGTTGTTGGTAAAATGGAGCAAGCATACCAAGCTCCTCCTGCTCTTCCTGCTGTTCAACAAAATCTTATTCCTGACAAAGATGATACCTTCGTCAAGTTTGGTAACTTTGGTGATATTAAAAAAATTATTCAGTCCCGTATTTTTTACCCGACGTTTATTACGGGTTTGTCGGGTAATGGTAAAACGCTTAGTGTTGAGCAAGCGTGTGCTCAACTTGGTCGTGAACTAATTCGTGTAAACATTACTATTGAAACTGATGAAGACGATCTTATTGGTGGGTTCCGTCTTGTGGATGGTGCTACTGTTTGGCACAATGGCCCTGTCATCGAAGCACTGGAACGTGGAGCGATCTTGCTCCTTGACGAGATTGACCTTGCCTCAAACAAAATACTCTGCCTACAATCCGTGCTAGAGGGTAAAGGTGTCTTCCTTAAGAAGATTGGTCGTTTTGTAAAACCTGCTGCTGGGTTTAATGTGGTTGCCACTGCAAATACTAAGGGTAAAGGTTCTGATGATGGTCGCTTTATTGGCACCAATGTGCTGAATGAGGCATTCCTAGAACGCTTCCCTGTGACCTTTGAGCAGTCCTATCCCGCTCCCAGCACCGAGCAGAAGATCCTGGAAGGTATCGCTCTGGATCTTGGTTTGGAAGACCGTGACTTCTGCAAGCGTCTGGTGGACTGGGCAGACATCATCCGTAAGACCTTCTATGATGGTGGTATTGATGAGATCATCAGCACCCGCCGTCTGGTTCACATCATTCGTGCTTACAGCATTTTTAGTGATAAAGCTAAAGCGATTCAAGTTTGTGTAAATCGTTTTGATGATGAAACTAAACAGTCCTTTATGGAACTGTATGACAAGGTGGATGCTGATTTCCAGATGCCTGTCCAACAGCAAGTTGATCACGGCGCTCCTTTCTGATATAATTGGGGGAGGACAATGTGCCTCCCTTTTGTACTTTAGTATGAATTAAAAATGTCTAAAAATTATGATGATGGACTTCTTGATTTGTCCTCAGTGACTGCACCAAATCAAGACTTTTGGGAAGACGATGGAATCAGTTTGGTTGGTAATCCATTTGCATCTCCAGGGTCTTCCGATACTATTAACTTCTCTAATGTTCATTATGTGGGCAGTAGAATTCAAGGCGGTTCCTATGATGACAACAAATTTGAATTTAATTTGACTATGAACAACCAAAATGGTTTCTGGAAATACGAAGAAGATAAAACTTTGAAAGAAGTAGAGAGTTATCTTTCCAGTACTTATCATTCTCATTACACTTCTGAACAATCCAAAACTCAAACTCTTGATTTGATTGAGAGTATTGGTGATGCGGAAGCATTTACTCGTTCAAATGCTATTAAGTATTTGTCTCGCTTTGGTAAAAAGAATGGTAAATCCAAAATGGATATTCTCAAAGCAATTCACTATTGTGTTCTTCTTTATCACTTTGCTGGTCTTCATAAGAACAACAGTAACAACTATCCTTATTGATAATGAAACTTTCCGATAAAACTCTTAATCTCCTCAAGAACTTCTCTAACATTAATCAATCTATTCTTTTTAAACAGGGTAGTAAGCTTCGCACTATTAGTGTTATGAAGAATATTCTTGCCGAAGCAGATATTACTGAAGAGATCCCCAAAGATTTTGGAATTTATGATCTCAATCAATTTCTAAATGGATTGGATCTTCATAAAGATCCTGCTCTTGATTTTACTAACGATAGTTATGTTGTAATTCGTGAAGGTAAGAGTCGATCCAATTATTTCTTTGCTGATCCAAATGTGATCATTACCCCTCCAGAAAAGGAACTTATTCTTCCATCTGAAGATGTATCCTTTAGTATTACTTCCGATCAACTGACTCGTCTTATTAAAGCTGCAAATATCTTCCAACTTCCTGATTTGTCTGTTATTGGTGAAGCAGGTGTTGTTAAGATTGTAGTTCGTGATAAAAAGAATGATACCTCCAATGACTTCCAAGTTATTGTAGGTGAGACCGAACTTAACTTCTGCTTTAACTTTAAAGTAGAAAATATTAAGATTATTCCTGGAACATATCAGGTTAGCATCTCAAGTAAACTTTTGTCACGGTTTGACAGTAAGGATTATGATCTGAAGTATTATATTGCTCTGGAACCTGATTCAACATTCGGATGAACATCTTCGTAACTTCTCCTTGGCCTGCTGAAAGTGCTGTTTGTCTCCCCGATAAACACGTTGTCAAAATGCCATTAGAGTGCTGTCAGATGCTCTCTATTGTGGCATCTGACAAATGGGGATATGGATATGGAACCCTTCCAAAGTCTGATGGAACTCCATACAAGACAGAGAAGGGTGCATTCCGCAATCACCCATGTACAAAATGGGCAATGGAAACTATCCATAATGCCTATTGGTTAATTAAATGGGGTCTTAACTTGTCAGATGAGTATGCCCTTCGTTACAATAAGATTCACTCTTGCTATAAAACACTTGTGGATGCTTATTATCTATTTCCTAAAGGGAAGATTACTGAAGTAACACCGTTTGCGAGGGCGATGCCTGATGAGTATAAACTTGACACAAGCATTGACACTTTTACTGCTTACAAGATGTATATCGCATCCAAACCTTGGGTTGCATCTAATTATCTTCGT